>Ga0224555_1000338_pt1 | contig 71683 bp, 59 predicted proteins | sample 714S23034metaG_FD_180687 | JGI IMG/M metagenome (GOLD analysis project Ga0224555, IMG submission 180687) | Peat soil microbial communities from Stordalen Mire, Sweden - 717 S2 30-34 | ecosystem: Environmental > Terrestrial > Soil > Wetlands > Peat | place: Sweden: Norrbotten County, Stordalen... | reverse complement strand
TTTGCATACTTCCCACAGGCTCGACGACTACCGCTGCCGGAAGGATCGGCAGCACAACCCTAAAACCGGAACAAACTGTAAACCATGTCCCCGGTCTGATGTGTAAAGTAAGTCCCCGGCTGGACAAAGGGCGCAAAACGATTCGGGCTTTAGCCCCTGAAGCTGTTCTCCATTCGCGCCGCAGACACACAAAAGCCGCATCCAACGGATGCGGCCTGGACCGTTGCTGGGCTGTGAAACTGCTGGGCCTACTTTACCTGCGGCGTGACACTCTCTGACTTCGCCGCCGTTTCCTGCTTCGCGGTGGTATCCGGCGTATCGGGGCCGCCCTTGATCCCTTCCTTGAACCCGCGGAAGGCCTCGCCGAGACCCTTCCCCAGTCCAGGAAGCTTGCTGGGGCCGAAGATGAGAAGCGCGATGACCAGAATGATGATCAGGTGTTCGGGTTTGAAGAGATTGTCAAACATAAGGGTTCTCCAGGAAAGCGTCCGGCCAGCCGGACACACATCCGCTCTGCTCTATTGTCGCACAAGGGGTTTTCTGCCGATGTATTAGGCCGGGGGCAGCGTGGGCATCGCCCGGCAGCCGACCGGCGTGTACCTTAAGGAGGACTCCTCAGGAGCACCATGAGCAGCGCCGAACGCACCATCTGCATTCACGGTCACTTTTACCAGCCGCCGCGGGAAAACCCCTGGCTGGAGACCGTTGAGGCGCAGGAGTCCGCCGCGCCCTGGCATGACTGGAACGATCGCATCACTGCCGAATGCTACGCGCCCAACAGCGCGGCCCGCATCGTCAATCAGCAGAACGAGATCATCCGCATCCTCAACAACTACGCGCGGATGAGCTTCAACTTTGGGCCGACGCTGCTCTCCTGGCTCGAACAGAACGCTCTCCGCGTGCACGAGGCCATCGTCCACGCCGACCAGCGGAGCCAGAAGCGCTTCTCCGGCCACGGCTCGGCAATGGCGCAGATCTATAACCACGTGATCATGCCGCTGAGCAGCACCCGCGACCGCATCACGCAGGTTCGCTGGGGTATCGCCGACTTCCGTCATCGCTTCGGACGCGTGCCGGAGGGCATGTGGCTGCCGGAAACCGCAGTCGATTCCGAGTCGCTCGACCTGCTCGCCCAGCACGGCATCAAGTTCGTGCTGCTTGCGCCGCACCAGTGCGCGCGCATCAAGGCTCTGGCATCGGTGGCGCCGCCCCCGAACCCAAAAGCTACGGCTCCGGCGAAAGATCCGAAGGACCCCGCCTGGATCGACACGCCCAACGCCTCGGTGGACACGACGCGGCCCTATCTCGTGCGCCTGAAGGAAGGCCGCACCATCAACGTCTTCTTCTACGATGGCGCCCGCTCGCGAGCCATCGCCTTCGAAGGCCTGCTCAACAGCGGCGAAGGCTTCGCGCAGCGCCTGAAGAGCGGCTTCAAACCCGACAGCGCCGATCCGCAGATCGTCCACGTGGCCACGGACGGCGAAAGCTACGGCCACCATCACAAGTACGGTGAGATGGCGCTGGCCTGGGTGCTGCACTCGCTGCAGAACACCACGCACGACGGCTCGGGCGCGGCTCATCTGACCAACTACGGCGAGTTTCTCGAGAAGTACCCTCCGAAATTTGAAGCGCAGATCGTCGAGAACACCTCCTGGAGCTGCGCGCATGGCATCGAGCGCTGGCGCTCCGACTGCGGTTGCTCCAGCGGCCGTCCCGGCTGGAACCAGAAATGGCGCACGCCCCTGCGGGCGGCTCTCGACGAGCTTCGCGATGCCGTGGCACCGCTCGTCCATGAAGCGTCCATCCGTCTCTTCAAAGATCCCGACGGCGCGCGCAACGGCTACGTCGACGTGGTCCTGAATCGCTCCCGCACCTCGCGCGACGCCTTCTTTCAGGAGCACGCGCTCTACGAGTTCAACGAAGAAGAGCGTACCCGTGCGCTGATGCTGATGGAACTGGAACGCCACGCCATGCTCATGTACACGAGCTGCGGCTGGTTCTTCGACGACATCTCCGGCATCGAGACCGTGCAGATCGTCGCTTATGCCGGCCGCGTCCTGCAGCTGGCCTCGTATCTGTTCGGCAAGCGCGTCGCTTCCCTCGAGAAGAACTTCGTCACCCGCCTTGCTGCCGCAAAAAGCAATCTTCCCGACCAGAAGGACGGCGCCGCCGTCTACAACCGCTACGTGCTCTCTATGGAGGTCGGACTCGAGCAGGTCGCCGCGCACTATGCCATCAGCTCCATCTTCACCAGCTATCCCGACGAGGCGGACATCTTCAGTTACTCCGTCCGTCGCCTGGCGTGGGAGACTGTCCTTTCCGGCCGCGTTCGTCTCGTCGTCGGCCAGGCGCTGATCTGCTCGAAGATTACCGAGTCTGCGGAGACGGTTGCGTTTGGGGTTCTCCACTTCGGCGACCAGAACATCACTGCGGTCGTGAAGCGCTTCGACCCCGCGGGTTCCGATGACTACGACCAGTTTGTCGAAGAGGCGAAGGCCGCCGTCAGTCTCGGCGATTTCCCGGAAGTTGTTCGCTGCTTCGACCGCCACTTCGGCAGCCAGACGTACTCCCTTCGCTCGCTCTTCCGCGACGAACAGAAGCGCATCCTTGAAATTCTGCTCACCGGCACGCTGGAAGAGGTCGAGTCGAGCCTCTCGGCCATCTACGAGAATCAGGCCTCGCTGCTGCACTTTCTCAGCCAGAGCAAACTCCCCAGGCCCCAGGCGCTCACCGTCGCCGCCACGTTCGCCATCAACGCGGGCCTGCGCCGCGCGCTCGAAGCTGACCCGGTCGATGCCATCCAGGCGCGCACCTGGTTAGGTCTGGCGAAATCCGACGAAGTGCCACTGGACAAACAGCTGATCGGCTACATCGCCGAGCAGAGGATGACCCACGCGATGCTCGCTCTCCACGAGCGCCAGGAAGAGCTGGCTCTGGTCGATGACGCGCTGCTCCTGGCGCGCACCCTCCGCGAGCTGCCCTTTGACGTCAACCTGTGGCAGGCGCAAAACCTCTGGTACGATACCTGGCGCCATCACCGCGACAAGCCGCCCTCGGCGGAGTGGCTGGAAAGGATGCAGGAGCTCGGCCGCCAGATGCATATCGCCGTCGACGCCATCGAAGCCGAAGACGGCAACGGCAACGGCGCCCGGCACGAGCCCGCTCTGGTGGCAGAGGAGATGGCCCGCCCCACCGCCTGACTACTCCCTATTGCCTGTTCCCTGTTGCCTGCTCTTCTCAGCTTCTCCAGTGCAGCGTCACCGGCCCGTCCAGCGGATGCTTCATCGGCTCACCCGTCTTCTCCGCATCGAGCCGCGCCTGCTTGAGCGCGAAGTACCACTTCGCCGGCTTGTCCGCGTCATCGATCAGCATGAGAGCCGGATCGTACTTCAGCCCCTCGGCCTGCTGGATCATCGTCACCTGGTCCTGGCGCACGAACATGTTGCCGAAGAAGCGCAGGATCGACGTCATGAACGGCAGGTGGTAGAGCACGTTCCACGCGCCATACACGTCGATGCGGCACGCCGTCGCCGTGGTCGGCGTCACCGTGGTCAGGCTTGAGAACCACTTCGGTCCGCAGCGGATCGTTTCATACCGCCGGTTCGGCAGTACAAAGTCGATGGTCGTCGTGATCGGCTCTCCGTACACGCCGAGCAGCTTATACGGCGCTGAGTTCTTCGATGGCGCATGCGTTGCCATGCGGAACCCCTGCGGGATCGGCTCGAAGCGCTTCTCCTTTTCGTGGATGCTCGCCTCTTTCCGCCACCACCACGACTGATGCACAAACGGCCCATGAGCCGGATCCATCAGACCGATGATCCCGTGATCCACATTGCAGGGCAGATCGGCGGTGAGATGCTCGCTCCGATAGCGCTCGCTGAACTTCGGCAGTTCCGGCACCGGCGTCAGCGCCGCATCCTCCGGCTTCACACGCCCGCGGCCCGCCTCCGGCACGTAGACCCACGCGTAGCCGTCACGCTCCTCGCACGGATAAGCCATGCCGTGCAGGTTCTTCGGGAACGGATCGTCCTTCGTCAGCGACGGAATCTCCATGCATTGGCCGCTCACCGGCTCAAACACCCAGCCGTGATACTTGCACGTCAGCGATTTGCCGTCGAACCAGCCGCACGACAGCGGAATTCCGCGATGCGGGCACAGGTCGCGCATGGCAAACAGCCGTCCATCCTCGCGCCGGCCCAGCACCATCGGGATACCCATCAGCATCGCTGTACGCATGCTGTGGCCCCGCAGCAAATCGCTGCGCATCGACGGATACCAGTCGTTGTAGAGCAGCGTCGCCGGTGGTCCGCTGATGGAAACGGTCGCCATGGGTGGGCCTTCGTCCCACTATACTGCGAGCGAATCAGCCGGATCGGTACGCCAAAAATCGCTTTGCATCGGCCTGAAAATGAGCCCGGTTTTTTGTGAAATTCCGAACCGGAAAAATGGCCGTCCGCAAGGTCCTGAATCCATTGGTTTAAGCTCGCTTGTGCGACGCTAACTCTTCCAGTATCATAAAGATAAGTCCTCGGTCGCCCCCGCCTTTTACCCTCCAGGGCGTGACCCCCGGCCCACAACATCTATGGCAGACGATCAGAACCCCCAGCTTCCTCTTCCCGGCGCCGACGGTAATGGCGCCAACGGTCCCACCGGACCAGGCGCAGCCAATCTTATCCCCATCAACATTGAAGACGAGATGAAGCGGTCGTATCTCGACTACTCCATGTCGGTCATCATCGGGCGCGCGCTTCCCGATGCACGCGACGGCCTCAAGCCCGTGCATCGCCGCATTCTCTACACCATGCACGAGATGGGTCTGCAGTCGAACAAGAAGTACACCAAGTGCGCGAAGGTCGTCGGCCAGGCCATGGGTGTTTACCACCCCCACGGCGATTCCGCCATCTACGACTCACTGGTACGCATGGCGCAGCCCTTCAGCATGCGTTATCCCCTGGTCGATGGCCAGGGTAACTTTGGCTCCGTCGACGGCGACCCGCCCGCGGCCATGCGGTACACCGAGTGCCGCCTCGAGAAGATCAGCGGCGAGCTGCTCGCCGACATCGAAATGGAGACCGTGGACTTCGTCCCCAACTACGACGAGTCCACCTACGAGCCTTTTGTTCTGCCCACGCGCATTCCCAACCTCATCGTCAACGGCTCCAACGGCATCGCGGTCGGTATGGCGACCAACATCCCGCCGCACAATCTCACCGAGGTCGTTAACGCCGCCATTGAAATGGTGAACAACCCGCACATCGGGCTCACCGAGGTGCTGAAGCACGTGCAGGGACCGGACTTCCCGACTGGCGGCTTCATTTACGGCAAGGGCGGCATTGAGCAGGCCTACAAGACCGGCCGCGGCCGCTTCCTTGTGCGCGCCAAATGCGCCGTCGAAAACCTCAACCAGGGCCGCCAGTCGATCATCGTCAGTGAGATTCCCTACCAGGTCAACAAGAACGTCCTCATCAAGCGCATCGCCGAACTGGTCAACGAAAAGATCATCGACGAAATCAGCGACGTGCGCGACGAGAGCGATCGCGACGGCATGCGCATCGTCATTGAACTGAAGCGCGGCGCCGAAGCCCAGATCGTTCTCAACCAACTCTATAAGCACACCCAGATGCAGGAAAGCTTCTCGATGATCTTCCTGGCCGTCATCAATGGCCAGCCTCGCGAACTCCCCCTCCCGGAAGCCATCCGCATCTTCATCGAGCATCGCCAGGACGTGGTCCGCCGGCGCACTGCGTTCCTGTTGCGCAAGGCGCGCGAGCGTGAGCACATCCTGCTCGGCTATCAAATCGCGCTCGACCACCTCGACAACGTCATCAAAATCATCCGCGGGTCCTCTTCCCGCGCCGATGCCCGCGAGAACCTCTTCCAGTTCTTCTCCGGCAAGGAAGCCATCGTCCGCGGTGCGGATGGCCCGGGCATGAGGCTGCCAGACGGAAGCATTGTGACTTCCGCCGGTCAAGTACGCCTCAAGGGCGTGAAGCTCGATCCGGGAAAATACGGCATCGCTTCCGACACCCTCATTGGCGCCACGCTGAACCTCAGCTACCGCCAGATCGACGCCATCCTCGAACTGCAGCTCTACCGCCTCACCCAGCTCTCCATCGACGAGCTGCTGAAGGAGCTGAGCGAAGTCCGCGACAACATCGCCGAGTACGAGTCGATCCTCGCATCCGAGAAAAAGCTGCGCGCCGTCATCGTCAAAGAACTCGAGGCCGTCCGCAAGGAATACGGCGACGAGCGCCGCACCCAGATCATCGACGAAACCGCCGAGCTGCAGCTCGAGGATCTGATTGCCGACGAGCAGGTCGCGGTCACCGTCTCGCACTCCGGCTATCTCAAGCGGACACCCATCTCCACCTATCGCCAGCAGCGGCGCGGCGGCACCGGCCGCCTCGGCATGAAGACGCGCGAAGAGGACTTCGTCACGCAGCTCATCGTCGACTCCACCCACGCCTACCTGCTCTGCTTCACGAACAAGGGGCGCGTCTACTGGCTCAAGGTCTACGAAGTGCCCGACGTGGGCGCCGCGGGCAAAGGCAAATCCATGGCCAGCCTGCTCAGCCTGCAACCCGGTGAAACGGTTCGCAACATCCTGCCCGTCCGCAACCTCGAAGAGGAAGGCAAGTACATCTTCTTCGCGACGCGCAAAGGCACTGTAAAGAAGACGCCGCTCAAGGACTTCTCCAACGTCATGGCGCGTGGCATCATCGCCATCGGCATCGATGAGGACGACGAGCTGGTGGCCGTCCGCCTCACCGACGGCAATCAGATCGTCTTTCTCGCCACGCACGATGGCCTGGCCATCCGCTTCGGCGAGGAGGATGTCCGCTCCATGGGGCGGCCCGCTTACGGCGTGCGCGGCATCGACATCGGCAAGAACGACTACGTTGTCGGCATGGCCGTTACTCCGAAGAAGAATGGCACGGTTCACCGCATCCTCTCGGTCACCGAGAGCGGCTTCGGCAAGCGCACCGATGTCGAAGAGTATCGGCTGCAATCGCGTGGCGGCAAAGGCGTGATCAACGTCAAGACCACAGCAAGAAACGGAAAGGTGGTCGGCATCCAACTCGTCGACGAAACGTCGGAGATCATCGTGATCAGCCAGTACGGCAAAATCATCCGGATAGACACGAACACCGTCCGCGCTGCTGGCCGCTCCACCCAGGGCGTCAAGCTGTTGAACCTTGAGGAAGGCGATCGCGTTGCGGCGGCGGTGGTGATCCCACCGGAAGAAGCGAAGATCGAACCCGAAACCGGAACGCTGCTGCAGTAAGAGGGGTGTGAAAGAATACCGCTATGAAACGCCCATTTTCGGCAACGGTATGGAGAGAGGGCCAGTGGTACATTGCCCAGTGTCTCGATGTCGACGTCGCCAGTCAGGGTGAGACGGAAGAGGAAGCTCTCGCCAATCTGAAAGAAGCGCTGGAACTTCATTTTGAGCCGCCTACGCCCAGTCGACCTGCGGAAATCCGCACCATCGAGGTTGAGGTTGGGGCGGCTTAATCCTCTGCCCTTTCGAGAGGTCAAACGCCGGCTGGAAACCGCTGGGTTTCGGGAAGCTGGCCAGCGCGGCAGCCACGTGAAATTCGTGCGGCACGCAGGAGAAGTAGTCGACACAGCAATTGTGCCGCGCAAGAGCGAGGTCGCGGTCGGCACCCTCCGCAGCATTCTGCGTCAGGCTCACATCGATCCCGAGGCATGGGACCGACTCAGCGAATAGCCGGTTTCCCTTAACCTAAAATCTGTGCGCCTCACTCCCCGCACCCGCGACCTGTTCGAGCTCTGCGTCGGCTACGGCCTCATCCTCGCTACAGTCTGGACGCCCAACCCCGCGCAGCGCATCCTTTACTGGGTGGCCTTCGCCTGGATTGCCATCACCGCGATCCTGCGCCGCAAAGAAGTTGAAACCCACGGCCTCGGCTTTCGCGGCCTGCTCTCCTCGCTCTGGATCGTCGGTGCCGCCATCCTGATCGCGCTCGCCACCATCGCGCTCGCGAAGCACCTGCACACGCTGCATCCGCTTTACGGACCGCTGCCCATCGTCACCCACCTCTGGGGATACGCGCTCTGGGCGCTCATGCAGCAGTTCATCCTGCAGATCTACGTCCTGATGCGCTTCCTCCGCATCGGCATCCGTCGCAATTCCGCCATCGCACTGGCCACGATTCTCTTCGCCGCAGCCCACATCCCCAACCCGCTGCTGGTCGCGCTCACCTCAATATGGGGAGCCGTCTCCTGCGCGCTCTTCCTGCGCTATCGCAACCTCTATACGCTGGCCCTCGCCCACGGCATCCTCGGCATGACGCTCGCGGTCACCATTCCCAACCCCATCGCCCGCCATATGCGCGTCGGTCTCGGCTATCTCCAGTACCCCCGGGCCCCCCAACGACCCCCTCCGCTGACCGCTCCGTATTTGAAAACAAAATAGATACCCGCAACCAATTGTGAAATCAAATACATAGCCGGGAGCCGAAAAGTCGCCACCCAATCGAATCATATTGTTGCGTCGTAAAACCCCCCTCACCCCCCTCGCAGCGCCGAATTCCGTTTTGTTAGTGGTCAGCCGTCAGCCCTCTTCCTCACGGCAAAGAAGAACGGCAACGAAGCCACGCCCGTCGCCACGCAGAAGATCACCGCCGCCTGCACCGAAACGTCATACAAAAACCCAATCGCCGCGCTGCCCAAGAACCAGAAAATTCCATAGGCCGCCGTGAACAGCCCATACGCCGAAGGCCGTCGCTCCACGGGAACCATGGTCGCAACCGCTGCCGGAATGATGGATTCGTGCACGCCCATGCCCAGCCCCCACAGCGCCGCGCCCACCAACGCCCAGGTGAATCCGCCCAGGAACACGAGCGGCGCGGATGCAATGGAGATGAACGTGAGCGGGATCAGCACCGTTACGCCGAAGCGGTCGAACAGCCGGCCAAACAGCAGCGACCCGGCGCCACTGGTCGCCATCGCGACGGAATAGAAGATCGGGATCCAGATCGCCGAGGCCACTCCATGCTTCTGCAGGTGGAACGCGATCAGCTGATAGTCCGCGAACCCGGCCGCGACCAGTCCCGCCCCGACCAGATAGATCCAGAAGGAGCGCCCCATCCCCGCCGCATGCATCTCCTGCGAATGGGGCTCCAGATCCTCGGGCCGCGGATACAGGAACTTCGTGACGACGATCAGGACGCACGTGATGACCGCCGGAATCGCGAGCGCCGCAAAACCCACCCGATACTGGCCGCGATACGCGAAAATCAGCGCCAGCATGAGCGGTCCGAGAAGCGCGCCAGCCTGGTCCAGCCCCTCGTGCAGCCCGAAGGCCCAGCCGATGCCCATTTCTTTGCCGGCGTGTGACAGCATGACGTCGCGCGGTGGATTGCGAATCGCCTTCCCCACCCGCTCGAGCACGATGAGCACCGCGGCCGTCTGCCAGTTCCGCGCAAAGGCGAGCGAAGGGACCGCGGCCATCTGCACGAAGTAGCCGAAGAGCGTCATCGGCCAGAACTGCCGGGTCCGCTCACTGATGCGCCCGGAGAAAAACCGCAACCCGTAGCCGAGCAGCTCGCCCAGCCCGGCCACCACTCCGACGATCGCGCCCGTCGCGCCCAGGGTTTCGAGGAACGGCCCGCCGATACTGCGGCCGCCCTCGTAAACGAAGTCGGCAAAGAAGCTGACCACCCCGATCATGAGCACAAAGCGCAGCGCTACTTGCCCGGCGTGACTGCGCGTCGGTCTATCGAAAGGCGCCATTTCGTCCCTGAGTCCTTCCTGTGACTGGAGATGTTGCTGGCCGGGTTGCTGGGGCAACCCCTTTCCTGGCCACCCGCCATGAACATCCGGTGAACACCCGGAAAAAAACAATCCGGCGGGGTGGCACAACGCGTAGTTGATTATGTAGTCTAATCCGCACCGCGAGGTCCCCCGCCTGGCGCTCCCCAATTCTCCAGGTGCGCCGGTCTGGGCCACGCAAATCCGATGGAGGAATGACACAATGAAGCAATCCTTGAAGACCATGATGGTCGCCGCGGCCGTTTCCGGTCTGCTCGGCGGCGCGACAGCGATGCACGCGTCCACGACAGCCGTTAACACGTCCACCACGCCCATCCTGAAGGCGGGCAAGCTGTCGTTCGCCGGCGTCGATTTTGCCAAAGCCCCCAAGCATTCCTGTAAAGGCAAAAACGACTGCAAAGGCCAGGGCGGCTGCAAGAGCAGCGACAACGGCTGCAAACAAAAGAACAGCTGCAAGGGCAAGGGCGGCTGCGCCACTGACGGCTCCAAGATGCCTGACTAGTTTCACCCCGGCAGGAAGGGCCGCCTCAACCGCGGCCCTTTCTGCTTTCACCTCCGAGGTTTCCCCTTGCCTGCAAATCGCTTCAACGGTTTTTCGGACTACGCTGTCGGTATTGGTCTGCGCATTCCGCATTACCAGCACATCCTCTCGCGCCATCCCGTCGTCGACTGGTTTGAGATCATCTCGGAAAACTACATGGTCGACGGCGGCCGTCCGCTTGAAGTCCTCGACCAGATCCTCGAGCAGTACAAAGTCGTCCAGCACGGCGTTTCCATGTACTTCGGCTCGGCCGACCCGCTCAGCCGCGAACACCTGAAGAAGCTGAAGAGCCTGGTTCGCCGCACCAAAACTCCCTGGCTTAGCGACCATCTCTGCTGGGGCTCCGTCGACGGCCGCTATACGCACGACCTGCTCCCCATGCCCTACACGTGGGAGGCGGTCGAGGTCACCGCGCGGAAGATCCGCCAGGTGCAGGACTACTGCGAAGTCCCCGTCGTGGTCGAAAACGTCTCCAGCTATGCGGAGTTCCACGTCTCCGAGATGACGGAGTGGGAATTTCTGAACGAGGTCGTCGAGCGCGCCGACTGCGGCATTCTTCTCGACGTAAACAACATCTACGTATCGTCGAAGAACCACAACTTCGACCCGTTCACCTACGTCAACTCCATCCCCTCGCACCGCGTCGCACAGATTCACATCGCCGGCCACAGTAAATTCGAGAAGTACATCCTCGATACGCACGATCATCCGGTGCTGCCCGCCGTGTGGCGTCTGTATGGGCGCGCCATCGAGCGCTGCGGGCCCACGGCCACGCTGCTGGAGTGGGACGACAACATCCCCAGCTTCGACGAAGTCCACGCCGAGGCTCTCAAGGCGACCAAGTTCCTCAAGGCCGCCGCTGAGGCCGCGCCGAAGCAGAACAGCATCGCCGCATTGCAGGCCGCGGCGGCGGCGATCGTCGAGCCCGCCGGAGCCGCACGATGAGCGGATCCTCCAGCCAGTCAGCCGCGGGCACACCCACCGGCCTGCTCGAAATCCAGCGCCGCATGGCAGCCGCCGTCATGCATCCACTCACCCGCAGCGAGACGATGCCGCGCAAGCGGCGCGACGGCACCTCGAACAAGAGCGAAGCAGACGCGATCATTCGCCCCAACGACCGGCTCACTTCCTTCGAGCGCCTTGAGATTTACAACCGCCAGTACTGGTTCCGTCTCTACTCGTCGTTCGAAGAAGACTTCCCCGGCCTGCAGACGATCCTGGGCCGCGCGCGTTTCGACTCCCTCATGCGCGCCTACCTCACCGACTGCCCTTCGGAGTCCTTCACCCTGCGCAACCTTGGCTCGCGCCTCGAAGCCTGGCTCGGAGAACATCCGGAACACCTGGGCCCGCACCCGCAGCTCGCCCTCGATATGGTGCGGCTCGAGTGGGCGCACATCGAGGCCTTCGACTCCGAAGAGCGGCCCCGACTGGGTGCGAAGAAGTTCGCTGCCATCGACGAGAACTCCACGCTCCGCCTGCAACCGCATTTGCGCGTGCTCGCGCTCTCCTGGCCGGTGGACGATTTGCTGCTTCAGGTCCGCACCGAAAACGGCAGCGCGGCTTCATCGACGAACAACGCCAGCGTTGCACGCAGGCGCCGCCACGTCCGGCACATTGCCGGAATGGCGCCCCGACCGATCCAGCTTGCCATCCATCGCCACGAGAACACCGTCTGGTACAAGGAGCTTTCGACGGAGGAGTACAGGCTTCTTGCGGCCCTGATCGAAGGTAAGACGCTGGGCGAGTCGATCGACCTCGCGCTCAGGGATAGCGAAATCCCGGAGGAACAGCGTCCTGCATTTCTCCAGGAAGCCTTCGCCAACTGGTCTATGCTGGGGTGGTTCACTTCCTGACCACACCCTCCCCCACATGAAAGGCAAGACCGATGAGCACCCCTGCGACTCCGACGGCCCCAAACCAATCCGCGGGCAAAACCATGAGCTTCGTCCCCGCACTCTATCGCCGCTTCCAGCTTGCTTCCGCGAAACTGGAGTCTCCTTTCCTCCTGCTCATTCGCGTTTACTGGGGATGGCAGTTCGCGCAGTCCGGCTGGGGACGCCTGCACAACCTCGACCGCGCCACCGGCTTCTTCGCCAGCCTGAATATTCCGGCCCCGCACTTCACCGTGATCTGCGTGTCGCTGCTCGAATTCGTTGGGGGAATCCTGCTCTTTGCCGGTTTTGCCACCCGTTTCGTCGGCCTGTTGCTGGCCTGCGACATGATCGTCGCCTACATCACCGCAGATCCCTCCGCACTGGCGGCCATCATCAGCAACCCGGGCAATTTCTACGGGGCGGACCCCTACACGTTTCTCTTCGCCGCGCTCATGGCCCTCATCTTCGGAGCCGGCCGCTTCTCGGTGGATTACTCCATCTTTCGCCGCAAAGGCTGCTGACCGGCCCCACCCACCGAAACCCCGGGGGCGGTGCTAACGTCTAATGGGTGGTCCACACCACTCCTGACGAGCCATGAAGATTCTCACCCGCATCCGGCTTTCCCTGCCCGCAGCCGCCCTGGCACTGTGCGCCATCCACGCCTCAGCTCAATCGACCAGTCAGAGTTCCGCGCCGGCCGCTGCTCCAGCGCCCGCGCCCGCCGCAGGCATGCCTGTCGCCCTGCCCGTCACCGTGGTCGACAAGAAGGGTGACCCGGTGAAGGACCTCAAGGTGGGCGACGTCGCGCTCACGGACAACGGCCACCTTCAGACGATCCAGTCCTTCGCGCTCGCACAGCCGTCGCCCGTGACGTTCGGCATCATCGGGCAGATCAGCCCCAACCAGCGCACGGAGATCGGCGACGTTCGCATCGGCACCGTGCACTTCATCGACCACACGCTTCCCGGCACCGACGACCGGGCGTTCCTGATCCAATATGACCGCGAGGTTGATCTGCTGGAGAACCCGACGGCCACCATCAATCAGCTGCACGATTCCATCACGCAGCTCGGATCACGGCAATTCGGCAATCAAAACTCCAGCAGCGACACCGGTGACCAGAACCAGGATGAGCGGCGCGTGGGCAACTGGGGCGGCACCCTCTACGACGCAATCTATCTCGCTGCGACCGAAGTGATGGCGAAGCAGCCTGGCCATCACATCCTCATCCTGGTCGGCGACGGCATCGACCGCGACAGCAAAGAGACCCTCAACGACGCTGTCGAAGCGGCGCAGGCGGCACATATGGCGATTTTCGCTATTTACTTCAAGGGCGATGAAGAGCGCCAGAACAATCCCAACCGGAATGGTGGAAACCGTGGCGGCACCGGCGGCAATTATCCCGGAACAGGAGGCGGTTATCCGGGTGGGGGCGGCGGTGGGGGCCGGCGCGGTCCCAGTCAGGAACCGGCTCCGGCGGAGGCTCCCCATGCCGACGGCAAGGAGACGCTCGAGCACCTGTGCAACGTCACCGGCGGCTACATGCTGGAAGGCCGGCGCGATAAGGCCGATGAGTCTTACAACAAGCTCGGCGCCTTGCTGAAGTACCAGTACACGCTCTCCTACGCGCCGGATCAGGAAGCCTCGCAGTCGGCGACTCATCATCTGTCGCTGACCTCAAAGAAGAACGACATCTGGACGATCGTCCAGCAGGACTACTCGACGGCGAAGTAGAATAGGGATTCCCTGGACGCCGGCCCTGTCCTGCGCCCATCCCCGGGCCTGAGTCAGATTCACTCCATGCGACGCGCACTCGCCATGCTGCTGGTGACGATCTTCAGCCTGCCGCTGATTGCGCCCGCGTTCGCCTCGACTCCTGACGATTCGCAACTCCCTGCCTGCTGCCGCCGCGGTGGCAAACACCACTGCGCGATGGCCGCGGAGATGGGCAGCATTCCCTCGCGCTTCCACGTTGTCTCGGAAAAGTGCCCGTACTCGCCGTTCGGTCATGCTCCGTTCGTTGTGCCGCACCCGCTGGCCGCGCCGGCTATCCCCACGGGCGCGAGCAATGCCTTTGGCCCGGCTGCCGTAATCCGCGCAACTGAAGCGGGCTATCGGATCTCCGCCGATCGCACTCGCCACAAGCGCGGCCCTCCTCAGACGCTCGCCCTCTAGCACGTAACCGGTAGCAGAACTCCGCGGTCCTTCCCCGCGGCTGCTCCATTTGTCACCGTCGTCGTTACATGAGCGAGCTTTTCCTCAGGAGCCATTGATGCTGCGAAGAACCTTGCTGTATCTCGCACCGCTGCTTGCAGCGCCGCTCGTCTACGCCGCCCTGCTTGGTCAGGTCCAGGGCATCGTCCACGATCCCACCCATCGACCCATTGCCGAAGCGAACATCGTCCTGCGCGCCGTCCATTCCGACCTCTTCTTTAAGACTGAAACCAATTCCGACGGCGCTTTCTCGATCCAGGCGGTTCCGCCCGGCATTTACACCATCATCGTTTCCAGCGATGGCTTCGCCACCATGGAGCAGACCATAACCGTCACCTCCAACGGATCCGAGATTCTGCACTTCCCTCTGGAGGTCGCGTCCGTCAGGCAAACCGCGGAAGTCCGTGCTGAACCACAGACCGTCAATCCTGATTCGGTAACGCCCACAACCATGGTCAGCCGCGCCGAAATCGAGGAGACGCCCGGCGCGGACCGCACCAACTCCCTCGCCATGATCACCGACTACACGCCTGGCGCCTACATGACCCACGACATGCTGCACATGCGCGGCGGCCATGAGCTGAACTGGATGATCGACGGCGTGCCCATTCCCAACACGAACATCGCCAGCAACATCGGCCCGCAGATCGATCCCCGCGATATCGATACGGTCGAGATCGATCGCGGCAGCTACGGCGCCGATCTCGGCGACCGCACCTACGGAATGTTCGACGTCATTCCGCGCACCGGCTTTGAAACCAGCCGCGAGGGCGAATTTGTAACAACGCTGGGTAGTTATTACCAGACCGACAGCCAGCTGAGCCTCGGCAATCACACGGAGCGCTTCGCCTGGTTCGGCGCAGTCAACGGTAATCGCAGCAATGATGGGCTCATGCCGCCGATCGAAGAGCCCGTTCACGACGCGGAGAACGGCTATGGCGGCTTTACTTCGCTCATCTTCAACGAGAACCCGCACGACCAGCTGCGCTTCGTCGGCCAGCTCCGCACGGACTACTACCAGATTCCCTATGACCCCAATCCCAGCGACTGGGAGAACCAGCTTTATGACTCCTCCGGTCTGCGCGATGGCCAGCACGAAACCGATGGGCTGACGACCTTCTCCTGGATCCACACGCTCAGCGCGAAATCGCTGTTCGAAATCTCGCCCTTCTACCACTATAACGACGCCAACTACGAGCCGAGCCCCAACGACCTGCCCGCTGCCACCACGGCGAAACAGACCGGCCAGTACACCGGCGCCCAGGCGTATTTCTCCACCACGGTCGCACGCAACTCGTTCAAGGCTGGTCTCTACGGCTACGGCCAGCATGAAAACGACCTCTTCGGTGTGGTCTTCAACGACGGCAGCGCTCCGAACTTCTCCGAAACGTCCGTGGTCAACGGCGGCGTGGAGGAGTCCTTCATCGAAGACAACTACCGCCCCACCTCGTGGCTCACCCTGATCGGCGGCGAGCGCCAAACGCACTTCCAGGGCGCAATCTCCGAAGACGCGATCTATCCGCGACTGGGCATCGCCGTACAGATTCCGAAACTCGGCTGGGTGCTTCGTGGCTTCTACGGCCACTTCTATCAGCCGCCGCCGCTCACCAGCGTCTCGGGCCCGGCGCTTGCCTTCGCGCAGGCCAGCGATACCAACTTCGTTCCGCTGCGGGGCGAGCGCGACGAGGAGCACCAGTTCGGTATCCAGATTCCGTTTCGCGGCTGGCTTCTCGACGCGGACACCTTCCAGACCCGAGCTAACAACTTTCTCGACCACAGCAACATCGGTGAGTCGAGCATTTTTATCCCGGTCACGGTCGACGGCGCGCTGATTCAGGGCTGGGAGCTGACCCTCCGCTCTCCGCGCCTGTGGCGCTACGGTCAGGCGCATCTCGCCTACTCCAACCAGATCGCGCAGCAGCGCGGCGCTCTCAACGGCGGCCTGATCTGCTATCCGGCCGATTCGCCCGACTGTGCCGTCGCGCCTGGCTACTCGCCGCTCGACCACGATCAGCGCAACACGCTCAACGTCGGCTTTGACGGCAGCCTGCCGCACCGCGCCTGGGCGGCGTTCAACATTTACTACGGGTCGGGATTTTCCAACGGCTTCGCCGGTCCGCCCTCGCCCTACACCGGCGACTACCTGCCCGCGCACACCACGTGCGATGTGGCCGTGGGGAAAGCGGTGGGAGAGAACTGGTCGCTCGCGGTAAACGCCGTGAACGTCGCGAATACGCGCGTGCTGCTCGATAACAGCCTCACGTTTGGCGGATTCCACGAAAATGATCCACGCCAGATCTACGGGCAGGTTCGCTACCGTTTTCACTTTTAGAATCGAAGAGTGGCTTTCGCTGCTCCGCTCCCCACAGTCGCCGCCCGGCCCCGCTCACGACTGTGGCGAGTTCCCGTTTACTGGCACCTGCTCAGCCTCGACGCGCCCACCGTCGCCGTCCTCTGGGCCTGGAGCTTCGCTCGCGCCGCACATTTGCGCATCCCCTTCGTCTCCATCGCCGTTCTCGGCATCGGCACCTGGCTGATCTACGTCGCGGACCGGCTGCTCGACGTCCGTTCTCCCGCACACCCCGCGCTGCGCGAGCGTCACTTCTTCCACGCTCGCCACAGCCGTGTGCTGCTGTTCGCCTCGCCGGCCGCCGGAGCCCTTCTTCTCGGCCTGATCGCCATCATGCCCCCGGCAGCACGCCGCGACGATACGATTCTCTTCGCCATTTCCATGCTGTACTTCGCCGGCGTGCACTTGCCGGCTCTCCGCTTGCGCCGATGGTTTCCCTGCGAGGTCGCGGTCGGTATCCTCTTTGCTCTGGCAACTGCGGTTCCCGCCTGGGCGGAACCCGGCTCGCCGCACGCGCAGCTTGCGTGGCTGGTGCTGCTGCTCGCCGGTCTCTGCACGCTGAACTGCATCGCCATCGAAACATGGGAGCGCTCTGCAAACGTAGTGCGCTCGATCGCAGTTCCCGGCATTGCGGTTGGCGTCGCGGTGGCATCGATCGTTCTTTTGCTGGTTCAAGGCACTCAGATCCCGGGCGAATTCGAGATCTGCGCCGCCGTGTTCGCTTCGGCCATTCTTCTGTTCATGCTCGACGCACTCCACCGTCGCCGGGCTCAACGAAGCTCTGTCCCGGAAGGCCGCGCGCGCTTTCTGCTCGCGCTGCGGGTCGCCGCCGACGCCGCGCTCCTCACTCCTGCCCTCCTGGTCTTTTCATGGCATCTCTAAGAGTCGTCACAAATCTCCAGGCGGATCGCGCCTCCGCTCCGGCCAGCCTCGATCTCTGCCTGGCCCGCCCTGCGCGTTTCGACCGCGTCGCTCGCCTCTACTGCGCCATGGAGTATCTCTCCTTCGGCCCGTTGCTGGAGCGCTGCCGATTCCATCACATTCCCGCGCTCCTCGCCGCTCGCCGCGCTCTGGTTCTCGGCGATGGAGATGGCCGTTTCCTGGCCCGCCTGCTCTCCGCAGCGCCCCATCTCCACGCGGATGCCGTCGACGCTTCTTCGGCGATGCTCCATCTGCTCCGAGACCGCATCGCAAAACAAGGCGACCTGCACCGCCTGACCACAACCTGTACCGATGCGCGCATCTTTGGCGCGCCATCCTCCGGCTACGACCTCGTCGTCACGCACTTCTTTCTCGACTGCCTGACCGAAGCCGAAACCGACCGCCTCATCGCCCGCCTGCGGCCGCAGCTCGTACCCGGAGCCCGATGGCTCGTCTCTGAATTCCAGGTGCCGCGTTCGGGCGTGGTTCAAAGAAGCTTCGCCCAGGGCGTCATCTCTGCCCTTTACACCGCCTTCCGGCTGCTCACCGGGCTCACGGTTCGCCGGATCCCACCCTGGCGCACTCTCCTCGTCCATCACGGATTCACGCCCCGGACCACCCGCTCCTGGCTCGGAGGTCTGATCGTTGCCGAGTTGTGGGAACTGCCCTCAGGAAGGCAACCGCGCGTCGTGCGCAAGGCTTCCACCTATCCGTGACCCTCGCCACCCAACTCCAACTTCGCTCCATCGATCCCGGCCCCGAGCCCTTCCCGGGATTGCCGTCGCCACCCGAGCCTAGTCCGGCGCCGGGTCCGCCGCCCGAGCCCGATCCGGAACCTTATCCTGGCCCGATACCGACGCCGCAGCCTGTCACCCGCAGGTGATGGCTCCGCACTCCACAAGCCGCTCAAATCCCCGAGAAACCCGCCGAACCGGGGCGCGAAATTAACATTCGCCGCACCTTCGCATTGTTACAATCACGTTAAAGACCTCCCCAAGAGGAACGGAGCACGTTTCCGGCTTACTTCCCATGAATCTGTACATCCTTCGCCATGCCAGCGCCGGCACGCGCCGCGCCAATCCTGCTGTTGACGTAAAACGCCCCCTCGACAAGGAAGGCAAGCAGCAGTGCTTCCTCGTCGGCGGTTTCCTGAGCGCCCTTAACGTCCAGTTCGACCGCGTCGTCTCGAGCCCGCTCAAACGCGCCCTTCAAACCGCCTCTCTCGTGGGCACTGAAACCGGCTACGACGGCAAAATCGAAATCTCCGACGCCCTGTCGCCAGAGGCCAGCGTCGGCAAATTCCAGGACCTGGTCCGCAGCCTGATGAAATACGAGAACGTGCTGGTGGTGGGCCACAACCCGAATCTCACTGTCTTTTTCGGATCGCTTCTGGCTCCCGGCGGCCGCATGAGCACGCGCCTGCGCAAGGGCGCCATCGCGCGCATCGACTGCACGCGCCTGCCGGGCACACTCCACTGGCTGGTCGACCCCAGAATCCTGCGCGGCTACGCCAGGGCGACAAAGAGTTCGCGCCCGAAGACCTCTCGGAAGTAAGCCGCCTCTTTGCGCAGCGACCACAGCTCCAGTTCGGCGCCCGTGCGCCCCGGCAGCAGTTCCATCAGCACCCGCTTCGGATAGACGCGCACCCGCACCTTCAGCACGTCACTCGCCCGATCCTGGTTCAGCGCCACGGCCAGCCGCAGCAACACCACCGCGCGACGCACGTGCTCATACTCCTCCGGAAGCACCTGGCGCATCGTGCGCCCCTCCGGCTCCGGCCGGCTCTTGCCCAGGTAGCGCGCAATGGCCGACGTCACCACTCGCTGCTGCGGCGTGAATCCATAAAGCTCCGAGTTAGCGATGATGTATTGCGCGTGCCGGTGATAACCCTGGTGGTTGAGGAACTTCCCAATGTCGCGCAGCATCGCTGCGGCTTCGAGCCAGGTCTGATACTCCTCAGGCAAGTCGTGCACTGAGGCCAGATCGCGAAACATCTGCGCCGCATGCTGCCGCACCGGCTCCGCCTGCCGCGGATCGATTCCGTACCTCCGGCATGCCTCTTCGACCGCATGCCAGCGATCCTGCTCAAACTGCCGGTGCGCTGAAGCTCGCGGGTCCTGCTCGGCCAGCATCTGCGCGAGGATGCCATCGCGGAGCCCCATCGGCGAATAACGAAAGCCTGGCAGCGCGAAGGCCTCCAGCACCTCTGCCAGAACATGCGCGCCGGCGACAATGATCTCCGAGCGCTTCGGCCCAATCCCTGGCACCGCGGAGCGCTCGCCCATCCTCATCTTCGTCAGCTTCGCCGTCAGCCGCCGCACCGTTTGCGTCGGCACCAGTTCTTTGCTCGCGCGCCCCTTGCCCAGCGCGCGTCCAGCATCGAAGAGCGCCGCTGCCGTTCCTGATGTTCCGATCACCAGCCGCACGCGCTCCGGGTGAACCCGGCGGGTTGCTCGCCGCAGCTCGCGGTCGATGAATTGCCGCAGCCGCCGGATTTCATCCTTGCCCGGCACCTCGCTGCGCAGGAACTCCTGCGTCAGCCGCACCGCACCCAGCGGCAGGCTGATCGTTTCGAGAATGCGTTTGTGTTCCGAGAGCGTGATCTCGCAGCTGCCGCCGCCGATGTCCACCAGCACGCAGCGTCCGCCGGCGCCCGGCTCATTCTCCACCACGCCGCGGTGAATGAGCCGTCCTTCCTCGAGGCCCGAGATGATCTCGACGTCCCAGCCGGTTTCGTCCCGCACCCATGCCTGGAATGCCCGCGAATTGCGCGCGTCCCGCATCGCCGACGTGGCCACGCAGCGCACCTTGTCGGTGCCGTGCATCTGCACGGCTTTGTAGAAACGCTTCAGCGTGCGCAGCGTCGCGGCCATCGCCTCAGGCGAAACGATGCCCGAATCGAATACGCTTGCACCCAGGCGCGTGACCTCGCGATCCTCATGCACCACGCGCAGCCGATGCTGCACCACGCGGCCGATCTTCAGCCGGCAGGAGTTCGATCCGATATCGATGGCTGCGAATGTATGCATGATCGAAGACAACCAGGGAACTTCAGCGCATCAGAGATTCACTCTGCACAATACACGAGTTGCACGCTCACGAAGCAGCGCGGCGCACCGTCCCGGCGGGCCGCTTCCGTACTCCGCTACCTGCACGCGCAACCGGACGCCGCGAAACCGCCAGCCACTCGCCCATCAGCCGCCCGCGCAGCTTCGCCGCCGTCTTCATCGCCACGACAAAATGCCGTTCGCGCTCGCCTTCAATCAGTGCGATCGGCTCCGTCGCCTGCTCGCCCAGCGCCGTGTGCGCCTCTTCGGCCAGCACCAGCCAGTCGTGCCAGTCGCCAATCTCGTCCTGCAGCTTCTTCAGGGTCTCGCCCACCTGCTTCGCCTGCGCGTCGCCCTGCGCTGCGAGCTCGGCCACGTAGCGGGCCTTCTTGGCTCCTTTACGGAAATCGTGAAGATTGCTCGCGTCCAGCATCTGCATCTCCGACGCCAGCCGCGCAAAGGCGTCCAGCGCGATCACACCCGGCGGCTTCTTCCGCGCCCGCCGCACCTGTTTCGCTGGCAGCGCTGCCTCTAGTTCCTCCAGCCGCTTGTCGAGCTTCGCCACCAGATCGCTCGCCTGCACCTTGAGTCCATCGGCCTGCTCGCTGCGCCGATGCTTCAACCACGCATCCAGATCGTCAGCCTGCTGATTGAGACCTGTCACGCGCAGCCCGGCCTCCGGCGTCTCCAGCACATCCGGCGCGCCGATACCTGCCTGACCCGGAGCTCCCTTCTCGTCTTTCTTGTCCTCGCAGGGCTGGACCGCCCTCCTTACCAGCTTGTCCAGCAGCTTGCGATGCACATCCAGGTCCCGGACCGGTCCCGCTTCGCGCCGAATCTTCTTCAGCGTCTTCATTGTCGCGGCCGCCGCAGCGCGCACCGGTTCCCCGTCGTCACCTTCCTGGCTCGCTCGCACCAGATCCTCGAGCGTCGCCTGCAGGCGCCGTGTGCCCGTGCGCGTGTCGTGGACCGGATCCACGTCCGGATCGTCGCCGCATTTCGCCAGATTTTCGCGCAGCTTCGCGGCCAGCCGCCGCACGTTCTCAAGGTCGTGATTCATCGCCGTACCCGTCCCCCGCGGGCCCTCACTGATATTCTGAACTCTCTGCCGAGCTACGACCAAATGACCTATCCTCCACTGTCAAAATCCCAGTCGGCGGCCCCGTCTGCCCAGCCTCCGCTGTATGCCACGCCGGCGCGCGCCTGGACTCTGCTCGTTCTTCTCTTCATCGCCGTTTATTTTGCCGCGCTGTTCTCGCCCGCGCTGCTCGACGACGCCGACGCCACCCATGCACAGGCGGCCCAGCACATCGCCACCAGCGGCGACTGGGTCACCATGTACGTGAACGGCATCCGCTATCTCGAAAAACCCCCGCTGCCCTACTGGATCGTCGCGGTCGATTATCACGTCTTCGGCTACAACGTGTTCGCCACCCATCTTCCCATGGCGCTGGCCGTGCTCGGCTGCGCGTGGATCGCCTGGACCTGGAGCCGCCGCGCCTGGGGCGATCGCGCCGCCTTCTACGCTGCCCTGGCGATGCTCACTTCGATCGGTGTTTTTCTCTTTACGCGCACGCTCATTCCGGAATCGCTCCTCACCTTCTTCCTTCTGCTCTCGCTCTACAGTTTCCTCACCGGGATCGAAGACCGCAAGCCCGCGCGCTTCTACATTGCATACGCTTCTCTGGCGATCGCGCTGCTCGCCAAGGGCCTCGTCGCGCCCATCTTCTTCGTCGCCGCCGTCGTGCCGTATCTCGTCGTCACGGCCGACTGGAAGAAGTGGCGCCAGTTCCATCTCTTCACCGGGCTGCTCGTCTTCCTCGCCATCGGTGCTCCCTGGCACATCCTCGCCGGACTGGCCAACCCCGGCCACGGCAATCCGGTCGGCAATGTGCCCAGCCCAGGCCACGTGCACGGGTTCTTCTACTTCTACTTCATCAACGAGCACTTCCTCCGCTTCCTCGGCACGCGCTTCCCGCATGACTACAATCGCCAGCCCTGGTACGTCTACTGGCTCGGCCAGCTGATCTGGCTCTTCCCGTGGAGCCTCTTTCTGCCCGTCGTCATACGCCGCGCCTGGCGCAATCGCCACCTCTTTTATTCCGATCTGAGCTACGACGCCACCAACACCATCCAGTTCCTCGATCCAAAGCTGACCGCGTACGAATCCTCCGCCCTCGCCGCGCGCCTTCGCTTCCGCGCCCGCACCAGCCTGCTGCTGGCGCTCTATGCGGGCTTCATCCTCATCTTCTTCGCCATTTCCACCAACCAGGAGTACTACACCTGGCCCTTGTATCCCGCCGTGCTCATGCTCATCGCCGGCGGCCTCTCCGTGATCGAGGAGTCGCAGAGCGAAGGCCGCAAGGGCTCCTCCGGATGGCTCACCGGCGCGCACATCTTCTTCCTCACCGCAGGCCTGGTGGCCGCGGCTCTGCTCGCGTGGGGACTATGGCAATCGCGCCATCTCCCCTACATCGCCGACATCGGCACGCTGATGGCACATCGCGGCGTGGGCGGCTACACGCTATCAATGTCGCACTTCTTCGACCTCACCGGCCCATCGTTCGCGGCCCTGCGCCTGCCCGCGGCTCTCGCTGCCGTGGCTTTCTTTCTTGGACCGCTAACCGCCTGGCCTCTCCGCCGCAAGGGTCATGCCTTTGAGGCAACGGCCAGCGTGGCCTTCACCATCGCAGTCATCCTCATCGCGGCCCACATCGCGCTGGTGCGCTTCCAGCCCATGCTCTCCAGCAAGGCCATCGCTCACACCATCAATCGCATCACCGCCGCGCCCGCCGACGCGAATGCCCAGCTGATGCTCTATGGCGACCAGGCCGATGGCTCATCGATCCTCTTCTACACGCATCGCCCCGCCCTGCTCGTGCACGGAGCCACAAACTACTTTGCGCCCGACCCGGGAACCCATAGCGAGATCTTCGGCTCCTCGTTGATTTGGGGCTCTGACTACCCGGACGCCCCACACATCTTCCTCAGCGATGCCGATCTGTTGCGGATGTGGGGAACCGGGCCGCGCAAACTGCTCTTCGTTCCCGGCGAGTTTCGCGACCACGTCGAGGCGCTCCTCGGATCACGCCTCTACCAGATCCAGGAAGTCTCAGACAAAACCCTCTATACCGACCGCCCGCTGTAGCGCCACTCCCCATTGGCTATTCCCTATTCCCCGCCCTCAGGGCAGCTTCTGTACCGGCGTGCCCTCGGGAATGGTCAGCTGGAACTGCTCATCATTCAGCGGCTGATTCAGCACCAGCTTCTGAAATGTGATCAGAATTTGCTGCTCCTGCAGCGGCCACTTGATCGTGATGCTCCCCGGAAACTGCGTAGTTCCGAAGGTCTGTAGCCGACCGTAGACCGCCTGCGTCTGCACCTGCCCGTCCGGCCCGTAGATGTCTTCCTCCACCGGGCGCAGATCGAGCCGGCTGAAGTGGATCACGCGCCTGGCCATCAGCACGTTGCCGCCCCCCTGCCGGTTGAGCACCGTCAGCAGGTATTCCGGCTGGAACTCCAGCTTCTTCGTCTTCGGATTCATCACGGTCGGGCTGTCCGTCGTCACCAGCAGCAGATCGTTCGGCCCGATCTTACGAATCAGCAAAGAATCGAAAAAGATGAACGGCCGCATGTTCTCGAGCGCGTTCGGCGAAGGCTTCGTGATCGCGTTCGATCCTTCAACCACCTTGTTCTTCGGCGGAATCCACAGCCTGAAGGCGCCGCCGTCGCTGGCCATGTCAAACGCGCGCGTATGCACCACCGGCAGGAACCCGATTACCCGCAACGCCTCCGGCTTGCGCAGCAGAATGTATCCGCTGAAAGGAGTAATGGTCGTCTCCTTGCCCTTCAGCGACCCACCCTCGGTCGCTGTAAAGGTCACCGTCGCGCTCATGGTGTTGATTGCGTCGTAGCTCTTATTGATCGTTTCCACCAGTTGTTCCGGCGGAGCCGACTGCACATTCTGCGGCATCTTCACCTGCGCCACCTTGTGCGTGTGCCACAGGCATCCGTTCAGCAGGGGCAGCGCAAGCATCAGCGCCACAGCCAGTCGCCCCTGCGCTCGTCGCTCCGTACTCATTGCGGCGATCCCGCGCTGCGCACGGCGCGCCGGTAGGCTTCCACATCCCTGGCGTGCTCTTCCAGCGTCGCCGAAAAGCGCGACTGCCCGGAGGGGTCCGCCCCGGCCGCCACAAAGTACAGGTAATCCGTCTGCGCCGGATGCATCGCAGCCTGCAATGACTTCAGCCCTGGATTGCAGATCGGCCCGGGCGGAAGACCTGGATGCACGTAGGTGTTATAGGGCGAATTCGCCTGCAGATCCGACTGGTAAATGGTTCCCCGGTACCGTCCTTCGAGCAACGCAGCGTAGATCACCGAGGGATCCGTCATGAGCGGCATGTTTTTATCGAGCCGGTTGTCAAAAACGCTGGCCACCAGCGGCCGTTCGGAGTCGAGCGGCGTCTCCTTTTCCACCAGCGACGCCAGGGTTACGGTGCGATGATAGTCGCTCGTCAGCCCCATTCCCTGCGTGGCCTGTCGAAACCGCTTCACCATCACCGCCATCATCTCCTGCGGGTCGGTGTGCCGCGCAAACCGGTAAGTGTCCGGGAACAGATACCCCTCCAGGCTGGAGGCCTGCGCATCCAGATTGCGGATCAGCGCGACATCCTGCTTCGCAGCCGTCAGGAACGCCGCCTTCGATCCCAGCCCGTCCGCCTCGACCTTCGCGGCAATATCGAAGACGTTCGAGCCCTCCGGGATCGTCAGCGCAATCGTGTAGACGTCCCCGCGGTGGATTCGGTCGAAGACTTCGCTCATCGGCGCGGAGTGATCGAACCGGTACTCCCCGGCCTTCAGTGTCCCGCCTTTCCACTCGCGCAAAGCCAAAAAGACGTAACGGCTGCGGACGATCCCCGCGTCTTTCAACTGCTTCGCGATGCGGCTGCTGGGCGTCCCGGGCAGGATGTCCACAAAGGTCTCGGTTCGCGGTCCTGCCGGCACCAGCAGCGCCCAGGCAACCGCGCCCGCCGCCACCAGAATGATCAGGAAAAGAAGAAGAAAGAAACGTCGCACCCGGGAGAAAACCTGTCCTTTGGAGGATGACCTTTTGATTCCCTAACCCATTCTAAGATGCGGCTTTCTCTCCGCGCTCGCGGTACCATCTGGGTTGTGCAACCCCGCCTCCTGGGCCTCGATTTCGGCGGCCGCCGCATCGGCGTCGCGGTCTCCGACGAGCTGGGCCTCACCGCCCAACCGGTCCTCACTCTGGTTCGTAAAAACGCGAAGCAGGACCTGAAATCCATCGGCCGCCTCTTGCGCAAGTACACCTGCTCGGCCATCGTACTCGGCCATCCTCTGTACATGTCGGGCGACGTCAGCCCCCAGGCGGTGAAAACCCAGGCCTTCGGGGACTCTCTACGCGAAGCGTTCTCCCTCCCCGTCCATCTCTGGGACGAACGCCTCACCTCGGCTGAAGCGTACCGCCACCTGGAGGCCTCCGGACGGCCCGCCTCAGGCCATCGCGAGGTCGTGGATCAGGTGGCTGCCGTGTTGATTTTGCAGAGTTTCCTCGATGCCCACCGCTCCGCCCCGGCATCGTATAATGAGCGTTGAGGCGGAACCCCAGCCTTCGGACTAATGCTCTTTTTCCAGGGTTTTGATCCCTTTTCGCCGCGGCCAGGAAGCTTGCTTTCCTTACCGCACAGCAACGGCCGTTGCTCAAGAGCGAACGGGGCCCCGGGGGAATTCGATTCATGACCGAGCACATCAAGAAAAAGCTTCTGGAAGAAATCAAAGAGCTTGAACACGAGCTGACGCACGAATTGCCCGCCGAGATCAAGAAGGCGGTGGCGATGGGCGACCTGAGCGAAAACGCCGAGTACCACATGGCCAAGCAGCGCCAGGACTTCGTCAATGCGCGCCTGGGGCAGCTCAAAAAGCGCATGGCTGAGTTCGCTCTCGTCAACCTGTCCAACATTCCCCGCGACCGAGCCGCCTTCGGCTCCACGGTTCTGGTTTACGACACCTCGAAAGATGAGAAAATCGAATACAAGCTGGTCACCAGCGAAGAATCGGACGTGAGCAAGGGCCTCATTTCCACCACTTCTCCCATCGGTAAGGCGCTGGTGGGCAAACAGGTGGGCGACATGGCGACCGTGGTCACGCCCAATGGCAAGAGAGAACTTGAGGTGCTGAAGCTCGCCACGATTCACGACGAGGCGGCCTCGTAGCCAGACCCTGAACGCTTCGAAGGAAGCAGAAGCCGGGACGCAGTGGAAGAAGACAAACCCATCACCTGGACCCGCGCTTTCGGCGCCGGATGCGGTGTCATCCTCCAGGTCATCGTGAACGGGCTGGCGCTGACCCGCATCTCGCCCAACGTCCTCACCTTCATCGGCCTACTCATCAACACCGCCGCCGCCATCCTCTTCGGCTTCGGCAACCAGCACAATTACGTCAGCATGTTCCTGTATGCCGGCCTCGTCATCATCGGCGCCGGAATCTTCGATATGGTCGACGGCCGCGTTGCCCGCCAGACCCAGCAGGTTACCGTCTTCGGCGCCTTCTTTGACTCGGTCATCGACCGCTATTCCGACGTCGTCCTCTTCTTCGGGCTGCTGGTCTTCTACGCGCGCGGCAATCGCCTCTTCTATGTATTCCTCGCCGCCTTCGTCATGGTCACCTCGCTGATGGTCAGTTACACGCGCGCTCGCGCCGAGGCCCTGATTGGCAAATGCAAGGTCGGCTTCATGGAGCGCCCCGAGCGCGTGGTGCTCATCATCATCGGCGCCCTCTTCGAGCGCTGGGACGCGATGGCGCCCGTCCTCTGGATCCTCGCCGTCATCTCCACCATTACAGTGATCCACCGCATCCTGTACACGTATCAGCAGACCCGCCATCTCGCGCCGGTGACCGAGATCAGGCACGTTGTGCAGCCCTCGGTCCCGGTGCAGTCCGTGCCGCCGGCCATCGCGATGCGCGAATCCGAATCCCGCCCCGAACTTCGCGCCTCCAACGCGCCCTAGTCTGTTCCAGCTACGGCGCTCCATCAGGCTCATTCATGAGGCCGGTGACTTCCAGTAGCAAGGTCGGCAATTTGTATTCGACGATCTCCCACACGAGCCGGTCGTCGATGTGCGCATAAGCATGAACCAGAATGTTGCGAAAGGCAATGATGCGCTGATGATCCGTGATTCGAACAGCGGTCGCAGCGTCGATTCGCGCCAGTTGGACAAGCGCCTCTCCGATAATCGAGAACGCACGCTCAACCGCCAGGCGCAGCATTGCATCGCTTCGATAATCCTGAAAGCTCTTACCGCTGGTGAATTGCGATGCCAGTCTTGCCGCTTCCTGAATGTCGTACAGATACTTCCGCGACTCAAGCCGCATAGAGGAGCGCCTTGTCCTGCTCAATCCCCTTGAGGAACCAGGGATTCCGGATGGAGGAAGGTACAACAAGATCGACCGGCCGTCCCAGCAGATCCTCCAGCGCCTCTTTCAGGTCGAAGAAGTTGCTCGCGTAGTTGCCGTCCGCCACCTTATCGAACTCAACCAGGAAGTCGAAATCGCTGCGTTCCGGATCAAAGGTTCCTCCGGCCGCCGAACCGAAGATCTCCAGCAGGCGCACGTGATGCTTGCGGCAGATTTCGATTAATTCCGCCTTGTGCGCTGAGATTTCGGGGGCCATCGGCAAGCTCCTGTCGGGACGACTCTATCGTATCGCCGGCGCTGGCCGAAGGATAGCTCACTCCTTGAAGATCCCCTTCGGGCAGATCGCGTGCACCCCAACGTTCCCGTCCACCAACTGCGTAATGTCCACATCCACCGCCACGCTGGTCAGCATGTACGCGTCATCGCGCGACAGGTGTTTCTCCGCGACGAGAAAGTCGATCATGTTCCGCACCGCCATCTCCGTCGCCGTCTTGAGGTCTGGGCTGAACCCCATGCTGATGTAACTGGTCGGCGTCTCTGCGCGCGGCCACAGCATATGCTGATCCTTGTGCACAACGAACCGGAACGTCCCCGTCAGGAACGTCTCCATTGCCGTGATGTCCACCTCGCCGTTGCCCTGACCGGCATGCCCGTCGCCCACCTCGAACAACGCGCCCTTCACATGCACCGGAATGAAGAGAGTCGTCCCCGCCACCATCTCCTTGTTGTCGATGTTCCCCGCATGCATCCACGGCGGCGCGCTGTCGTACCGCCCAGCTGACGGCGGCGGCGCATCCCCCATGCTCCCGAAGAAAGGATGCAGCGGAATGTCGATCCCCGGCCCAAAGTGCCCAATCATCTTCTCGCGGTCCAGCGGGATGATCTTCGATCGCCCATAAGGAAAATCGTTCGGCAGAAATCCCCGCCCCGCCCCGAATCCATTGCATGCAAACGGCGCGTCGATGTCGATTCTCAGGATCTGCACCTCGAGCACATCGCCCGGCTCCGCTTCCACAATTTCGACAGGACCGGTGAGAATATGCCCGCCGGGCCCTTTGTCCTTCACCTCATCGAAAATTGGCTGGTTGTAAGCAGGAATCTCCGACGCCGGCACACCTTCAGACTCCATCCGCTCATTCGGCCCGCACGTCGAGAGCGTCTGGATGCGCACGATGTCGCCCGAGTGCACCGTCAGCACCGGCTTCGCCTTGGACCAGTAGTACCCCCACGCCACCGTCGTCGGCGTCGCGTTCAGCACAATCGGCGTTCCCTGAGCGGCGGCGGCGCCCGTCATCGACAGCAACACTCCTGCGAGAGCGAGGAACCTCATCCACACCTCCGTTGCGATTGTCAGGATTTCTGTCGCCAGAAGTACATCTTAACCGCGAAGAACGCCGATCCGCGCGCGGACGCCCGCTCCGGTGCCGTAGCCGACCCGTGACCACGCCCTTGCCCGACGGGGGTGCGGTGCCCTTGTTCAGGTTCTGGCGCGCAAAGCGCGCGCCCGCCTGGACGGCCAGTCCTCAGTTCTCGTGCAGCGCCGTCTTCGGATCCAGCCCCGCCGCTCGCCACGCCGGCATCCACGAAGCCACCATCGCAATCACCAGGAAGATCACGATCATGCTCATGTAGGTCAGCGGATCGGTGGCCTTGACTCCCACCAGCATCGACGTCATCACTCGCCCCAGCGCCACAGCCGCGATGAACCCCAGCACGATACCGACCACGCTCAGGCGCATGCCCTGCATCACGACAAGTTTCACGATGTCGCCCCGCTCCGCGCCCATGGCCATGCGCACGCCGATCTCTGACGTCCGCTGCCGCACCGCCGTCGCCAGCACTCCGTACAGACCCACGCCCGCCAGCACTCCGGCGATCACGGCAAACAGCCCGATCAGCAGCAGCGAGAATCGCGTACCCCCCTGCGCAGTGTGAATGATCGTATCGCCGGTTTGCATCTCCGTAATCAGGATCTTCGCATCGACGCTGGCAATCGCCGCGCGCGCCTCATTCTCATAGTTCGCCGGCTCGCTCGCCGTGCGCAGCGCGAAGGTCCGCACCACCCCCGCTCCGATGAACGCATCCGTAAAATACACCTGCTCCCGCCCTGGCTCGGTCAGCGAATCCTGATTCTGGTGGGCGACCACTCCGATCACTTCCACCCACTCCGGCTCTGGTGTTCGCAGCCGAATCAGAATTCTCTTCCCCACCGCGGACTCCGTTCCAAATGCCTTCTTCGCCAGCGCCGAGTCGATCACGACCCGGTCTCGCCCCGGCAGGTTGTCGTCTTCGGTGAACGTTCGACCCGCCAGCAGCGGCGTCTTCATCGTCTCGAAGTATCCCGGCAGCACGATCTGCCAGTCGGTCGCCTGATACTTGCTGTTGTCCTGCAAGGCATCGCCCAGTCCCCACCGGATGGGGCTGAAATCGCCGGTCAGCGGAAACGGATACGATGCCGTGACCGCCTGCACCCCCGGGATCGCCCCCAGCTTTTCATCGATCTGCCGCAGATAGGCCGCTCGCTCCTCCGGCTGCTTCCGGAAAATCTGCGGGGGCACGGCGATCTGGAAGGTCAGGAGGCGGTGCGGATCAAATCCCGGATCCACGCGCTCCAGTTCCAGAAAGCTCCGGAACATCAACCCCGATCCGATCAGCAGAACGAACGACAAAGCTACCTCTGCCACCACCACCGCATTGCGCAGGGTCGCTCCGCTCGCCAACCCCGAGGTTCGGCTGCTGCCACGCAGTACGTTCATCAGTTCCGGCCGTGAGGCGCGCCACGCCGGCAGCAGCCCGAACAGTGCAGCCGCCACCATGCCCGCCAGCACGGTGAACCCCAGCACCTGCCCGTCGATCCCGATCGCATCCAGCCGCGGCAGATTCGCCGGCGCCAGATGGCGCAGTTCCTGGACGCCCGCCCAGGCCAGCGCCAGCCCCAGTGCCGTGCCCAGCGCAGCCAGCACCAGCGCCTCAGTCAGCAGCGGCTGGATCAGTCGCCAGCGGCTCGCGCCGATCGCCGCCCGCACCGCAAACTCGTGTTCCCGCAGCGACGCGCGCACCAGCAGCAGGTTCGCCACATTCGCGCACGCAATCAGCAGCAGAAAGATCACCGATCCCATCAGCGCCAGGATCGCCGGTCGCGCTTCCGCCACCATATGCGCCTGTAGCGGATCCAGCGTAATCCGGTAATCCATCGATTTGTCCAGCGGAATCGTCCTGCGCCCCTCGGCCGCGACGGCATCCGCCCCGCTCCGCGCCTGCTCCACGCTTACACCGTCTTTGAGTCGCCCAATCGGCCACAACCCGAACGCATTCCGGTTCGCAGCATCGTAGCTCAATCGGTTCGCCACCCACAGATCCGGCGCCGCCTGCTCGCTGATTGACGGTGGAAAGTAGAGCCGGAATCCCGGCTCCATCACGCCCACCACAATCGGGCCAGGACGTCCCGTGAATTGCATGCTGTGCCCCAGGATCGCCCGGTTCCCGCCGTAGCGGCGCATGAAGTACTCGTAGCTCAGGATCGCCATCTGCGGTGCCGGCGGAGGAGGCGGCCCACCGGCCGTCGCAGGAGGCGCCGTGGTCTGCGGCGTCCCGTCGGCCGGCGTAAAGTCCCGCCCATAGAGAACCCGGCTGCCCATCACGTCGAAGAAATTCGATGTCACCACCGCAGCGGCGATCTGTTCCGGCACTCCGTTCTCGCGCGGCACGACCATTTTGAAGGTCTCCACTGCCGCCATGTCCGAGAACTGCCCCCGCGTTCCTTCCCGCAGATCGATAAAATCGGCGTTCGAAAACGCGATGTCATGGACGTTGCGCTTGCGCAGATCGGCCCCGGCAATCAACAACCGCCCAGGATCTTTGTAGTCCGGCAGCGGCTGCAGCAGCACCGCGTTCGTCACACTGAAGATGGCCGTGCTCGCGCCCACACCGAGCGCAATCGTCAGCACCGCAATCGCGGCGAACACCGGATTCTTGCGCAGAATCCGGAGCGCCAGCAGAAGACCCTTCATAAGGACCTCATTCCGCCAATAAGAAATCAAATTCTCAAAGCGTCGAAGACACCCGGGGACGCAATCGGCATCAGCAGATTGCTTCGCAACATTATCACCCTCCAGCCCCAACGCACGCCGTCGATTTGTGACGAACCTCGCTGCCCCGTGTGGAAGTCCAACGGCCCCAAAACGCAAAATGGAGCAGCCTGCGCTGCTCCCTGATCCTGTTATCGGTTTTGCGCGAAGCGCGTCCGCCTGGCATTTAGCCTGCCCTGAGCGAGGTCGCCGCGCGGCCGAGTCGAATGGGGTTAGTCCTTCACCAGCGTCCCCATGCGCGGCTGATGTAGTCCGTCATGGTCATCGTGATCAGCACGATGAATGTGAAGAATCCGGCGGCCACCGTCAGTTTGGTGAGCCCCGAGCTGTACTTCACGTGCATGAAGAAGAGCACGACCAGAGTCATCTTGATGCAGGCGATGGCCAGCGCCACTACGGCGTTCAGGTCGCCAGGCAGGTCGACCAGCGAGGCCGCTACGGTCAGGCCCGTAAAGACCAGCAGGGTCGCGCCAATCACCAGGTAGATCCGGGGACTGACGATGTGTTCCTCGTGATGCGTCGGCTCCGACGGCCCATGCGGCAGGTGCAGGTGATGCTCGTGATGCTGTCCCTGATCTTGATCCATCTTTAACTCCGTTTTCCCCGCCTGGTATTTCTTATTCCACGACTCGTCACTGATGTCGACTGATTAGATACAGCAGCGGGAACAGGAAGATCCACACAATGTCGACAAAGTGCCAGTACAACCCGAAATTCTCGATCGGCGACACATGCCCGGTCACGTATTTCCCGCGGTACGCCTGAATCAGCAGGATCGTCAGCAGCGAAATACCAATGATCATGTGCAGCGCGTGCATCCCCGTCATCGCGAAGTACAGCGAGAAGTAAACCTGTGTCTTCTCCGCCATGTCCAGAGGCAGTTTGTCGTCCGGATAGTCCTTCGTCCCGTGCAGGAATCCCTGCGGGCTGAAGTTCAGCCCCGGTACGTGATGCTCCACCCACTCGTCGTGCCACTCGTATGCCTTCACGCACAAAAAGCCGCAACCCAGAATGATCGTCGCAATCATCCAGCCGATCAGAGCCTTCCGCACCCGCGTCTCCGAGGCATGCACCGCCATCGCCATGGTGAAACTGGAGATGATCAGCAGCGTCGTATTCAGCGTGCCGGCCGAAAGATGCAGGGAGTGGCTGCCCGCCACGAACGCCGGATAATACCAGTTGCGGAAGATCAGGTACGAACAGAACAGTCCGCCGAAAAACATGATTTCCGTCAGCAGGAACAGCCACATGCCGAAGGTGGCGGTCTCCCGCTGCTGCTCCACGCCCGCGAAGTGGTGACGCAGAAACGGCGGATGCTCACCGTGCTCGATATTGCCCGTCTCTGCCGTCTGCGCGGCTAGTGTTTGGCTATCCAACGGTCGGTACCTCGCTCGGTTTTTGGCTCTCCAGCCACTCGTAGTCGTAGGCCTCGTGCGTCACAATCGGCGTTTCGACGAAATTCTCGGTCAGCGGCGGCGACTGAATCTGCCACTCCAGCCCCGTCGCCTGCCACGGATTCGGTCCCGCAATCTTACCGTACTTCAGCGACCAGGTCAGATACAGCAGCGGCAGCATGTAGCCCACGCCCAGGACGCTCGCGCCCGCGCTCGAGAACACGTTCAGCACCTGGAATTCCGGCGGATACGCTGCATACCGCCGCGGCATGCCGAGATATCCAAGGATGAACTGCGGGAAGAACGTCAGCACAAATCCGACGAACGTGATGACCGCAGCCAGCTTCGACACGCCTTCCGGATACATCCGGCCCGTCATCTTCGGCCACCAGAAGTGGATGCCTGACAGGTACGCCATCAGCATGCCGCCCACCATCACAAAGTGGAAGTGCGCCACGATGAAATACGTCTCCGTCAGATGGATATCCATCCCCATCGACCCCAGGAAAACGCCCGTCAGTCCGCCGATCGTGAACAGCCCGATGAACCCGAACGCATAGAGCATCGGCGTCTCGAACGTGATCGATCCCTTATATAAGGTTGCCGACCAGTTGAAGATCTTGATCGCCGAGGGCACCGCCACCAGCATGGTCAGCAGCGAAAACACCAGCGCCGAGTAGTTCGAGATGCCCATGATGAACATGTGGTGCGCCCAGACGAAGAACCCGAACACCGCGATCGCGACCGAAGAGAACGCCACCGCCGTGTATCCGAACACGCGCTTCCGCGAGAAGGTGCTGATCACTTCCGAGATCACCCCCATGCCGGGCAGAATCATGATGTAAACGGCCGGGTGCGAATAGAACCAGAACAAATGCTGGAACAGCAGAGGGTCGCCGCCCTTGGTCGGATCGAAAACACCGATCCCGATCGTCCGCTCCAGAACCACCAGAGTCAGCGTGATGGCCAGAACCGGCGTGCCCAGCACCATCAGGATGGACGCTGCGTAGTGCGACCACACAAACAGCGGCAGCCGGAACCACGTCATGCCCGGTGCGCGCATGCGGTGAATCGTGACGATGAAGTTCAGGCCGGTGAAGATCGAGCTGAACCCGGCAACGAAAACTGCCAGCCCTGCTGTCACCACATGTGTATTGAGGTAATGCGTGCTCAGCGGTGTCGTGAAGGTCCAGCCCGTATCCACGCCGCCGAAAGCCAGCACGGAGATCATCATCGTGCCCGCGGCGATGTACAAATACCAGCTCAGCAGGTTGATCTTCGGGAAGGCGAGGTCCTTCGCCCCAACCATGATCGGGATGACGAAGTTGCCGATCGTCGCCGGCACCGACGGCACCAGAAAAAAGAACACCATGATGATCCCGTGCGCCGTAAACACCTTGTTATAGGTGTCGGCGGCCAGCAGATCGCTGGGCGGCGTCAGCAGCTCCATCCGGATCAGCGCCGCCATCGCGCCGCCGATGAAGAAGAAGAACGTGATCGAGATCAGATACAGCATCGCGATCCGTTTGTGGTCGCCCGTCAGCAGCCAGCTCTTCAGGCCGTACTCCTGGTTCAGATACGAGACCTTTGGCAGCCTGGCTGTCGACTGGTCCGGCAGTGTAACGATTGTGCTCATGGCTTCACCGTCCCTGGTGGAAGCGCCGGAGCCGATGTCTCCGGCGGCGCAGCGCCTGTCTGAATGGGCTGCGCTGCGCTGTTGTCGATCGTCTGCTCGATCCGGTACTGCGAATTCAGCTGCCGGATGTACTCCACAAGATCAATCAGCCCTTCTTCGCTGACCTGTCCCTGATAGGTCGGCATGATGGGCGCGTACCCCGCAACCTCGTGCATCGTCGGGTTCAGAATCGTATCGCGCAAAAAGGCATCGTCCACTGTGACAAATTGCCCGTTCTTCAGCTGCAGATGCGCACCGTAAATCCCCGCGAGATTCGGCCCATGCGCGTTCGGCCCGCTGTTGTGGCACGAATTGCAGCCGAGGCTCGCAAACAGCCGTTCCCCGTTCTGCGCCAGCGACTGGCCGCTCGTCGATTCTGCAGCCCACGCCTCGTAGTCCTCCGCCGTCATCGCTGTCACTTCGCCGATCATCTGCGAATGCAGCGTGCCGCAGTATTGCGTGCAGAAGATGTGATAGGTCCCGGGAACCGTCGCTTCGAACCACTCCGTGTTGTAACGGCCTGGAATCGCCTCGCGCTTCACGCGGAAGGCTGGAATCGAGAAGCTGTGGAACACATCCTGCGAAATCAGCGTGATCTGGATCGGCTTGTTGATCGGAATGTGCAGCGCATTGATCTCATGCTGCCCTCCCGGATGCTCCACCTTCCACATCCACTGCTTGCCCACCACATAGATGTTCATTGCGTTCGGCGGCGGACTGTACACCCGGAAGTACAGCAGCGCACCCCAGACGAAGGAGATCATGAACAGGATGAGAGGAATAATGGTCCAGGTGGCCTCCAGCAGCGTCGATCCTTCAATCTGCGTGGCCACGGGATGCACATCGCGCCGGTAGCGGATGGAGAACGTGACCACCAGCAACGCGACAATGCCCAGCCCCACCACCGAGATCGCTACCAGGAAGAAATAAAGCGCATCCGCATACGGCGCGATGTTGGAGGCTTCCGGCGGGAAGATCGCGAAGTAGGTAAGCCACTTAATTAAAAATTGCCAAAGTACCGGACTGATGAAATGCATCGTCTATCCGTTCACCCATTGCGTTTTCTGTTCGCGCGCCTGCCGTATGTCGCGCCGGAAGTTCACCACCATGAAAGTCCCCAGGGCCAGCACGGTCAGGACCCAGCCGAGCTGAAAGATGCGAATGTACATCAGCGTGTGCCGGTTCTGCGTCGGATCGTATTGGTAGCAGTAGGTCAGCAGATTATCCACCAGCGATCCGATTTTTCCGTGCGAGGCTTCCACCAGCCCCAGTTGCAGATCCTTCGGCGAAAACTCCACGCCCAGGTAGTACTGCGCCAGCCGCCCTTCCGGCGTCACCAGCTCAACCGCGCTGGCATGCGCAAACTGAGTCATCTTGCCGTCCGGCCCCTGCATCGGCACGTAGCCGAAGCCCACCGCGGTTGCCAGAGCGCGAATCGCCGGCTCCCGTCCAGTGAGGAAATGCCAGCCATTGTCGTCCTGCGGCCGGCCGAAGCGTTTCATGTAGAACGCCTTTTCGCGTGCCGCAATCGCTGGCGTTTCGGTCGAATCGATGCTCACCAGCACGACATTGAAATCTTTGCCCGGATTGAACTTCAGCATCTCCAGCGCGCCCGTCAGCCCATCGATCTCCTCAGGACAAAGAATCTTGCACTGGTAGTAGACCAGCGACAGAATGACCGGCTTCTGTCCGAAGTAGTCACCCAGATGAACCAGCTTGCCCGTCTCATCGCGAAACTCGAGATTGAGCGGCAACTGCGTATTCAGCTTCTGCTGGATGCTGATTTTCTTCAGGAGCAGCGGCTGCTGATCGGCCGGCGTTCCCGGCTTCTGAAAACCAAACCACTGGCTCTGCGCACAGGCCGGCCGTGCGGACGCGAAGCTTAACGCACACACGAGCACCGCCCCCGCTACCCGCCATCGCCTTGTCGCAACTGCTCGCATCAGATTCCCTACTCCCTATTCCCTACTCTTACTGGTTATTCGCTTTTGATGAAGACTGCTCGCCCGCCTGCGCCGGGCCACCATGCAACTCCTGCTCATAGCCGGTTCGCGCAAACCCATCCGTCAGCGGCATCTGCACCCGCGGCACCGAATCGCCGAACATCAGCGCCTGATGCTGCGGCTGCGGCGCTACCGGCAACCCGTGCTGTGCGATCAGCTCCATCGCCCGTTCGATCGGAATCCGAACCTCACCGCCCGGTTTATCCACCCAGCTGTAGTAGTTCAGCAGCAGGTCCTCGCGCTCGTGCAGATCTGCCAGATCCTGATTGCCGTCGTCCAGCTCCAGCCGTGGAGTGGGAAACTGCTGCGTCAGCTTCGCCAGTTGCTCCTGCTCCAGCGCCGGGTTCGACTGGATTGCCTTGCGCGGAGCGATCTGGTTCGGCGCGTTCCACTTGTTCGTGGGGCCGTCGGCGCGATCCAATCCGCTGTTGATCACCTTCCCCATGCCGAAGCAAAACACGAAGAACACGCCAACCGAAAGAAACAGCCCCACCAGGAAAACAATGATCCCGCCCGTATTCGCATCGGTGACTTCGTAGCCTTCCCGTACCGACGCCTCGTCCAGATGCGCCTTGGGGTCGAGGTTCTCGCGGTTCTGCCCGCTCTCCGGGTTATGCATGGACATAGTCGTGATCCAGTATCTCCGCAAGGTGCGGATCGTTAGTGGCAATCAGCGGACGCTTCTTCAGCTCCGTGAAGTAATTCACCAGCCAGAAGCTGAACAACGCCCCCGGCACAAAGATGTATTCCAGAATTCCCCAGCTGAAGTGCAGGTTTCGCGCGGCGTCTTTGAAGTTCGGCTCGATCAGCCAGAACAGATCCCAGAATCCGGCGAAGATCATGATGCAGCTCACCACCGAAAGCCGGCTCTGGATTCGCTTCAGATCGCGCGACAGCAGCATGCTGAAAGGAATCACCCAGTGGAAGATCAGGTCCAGGGTCGCGATCACGCCCCACCCGCCGCGAATGCGATCCAGATACCAGGGAATTTCTTCCGGCGAGTTGCCCGACCAGATAATCAGGAACGATGCGAAGGCAAAGTAGATATTCAGCATCACCAGCGCGAAGCACAGTTTGCCCAGGTCGTGCTGCTCGATCACTCGCAGCGTGCTCTTGATCGGCTCCGCCTTCGACAACCCGATCAGCGTGAGGATCGCCAGCGGCAGCACCATGAAGGCCTGCCCCACCAGATACTGGAACCCGTAAATCGTCGAGTACCACGTCGGATCCAGCGACATCACCCAGTAGATGACCAGGATGAACAGTAGCGCCGCATACAGCACCACGCCGAACCCGCTCAGGTTCTCAAACTTCGTGCGCCAGTACCCGACCCTCGGCTCAGGATCGGCGTCCCGCTTCAGCGACCAGCGATTGAGCAGAAGGATGTAGCCCGCGAAAATCGCAAAGCATACGAGCGAAACCCAATAGAAGTCGGTCGTGTTCAGCATCGGCTGCTTCCAGTGGATCGCATGCGCCATGTCCGCTGAAATCGCACCGCTCTTCAGCGCATCGGCCCAATCCGCATACTTCGCCCACGGATAGAGCTTCCCGTACGACGCTCCCAGCACCGCCACCGGGATCCACATCAGCACGATCAACGGCCAGGTCCGCGTCATGGCTTCCAGCGGACGCCGAACGATGAGTCCCCATTTGCCTCCCGAGAGGTACTGCACCATCAGCAGCGCCATGCCGCCCAGGCAGAACCCGAAGCAACCGACAAACCCCTCCAGCCACGCCCGCAGAAAATGCTCCCAGCCCAGCGCCGGCTGGTCGAATCTCTGCGCGAGCAACGCAATCACGACCGCCACAACCGCGAGAACCAGTCCCACGCGCAGCGCGCGCCGCCGCCACAGGTCCACGAATGCCGGCGCCCCGGTTGCGCTGGTCAATCCCTTGCTGAACGAATCGTTCGCCATTATTGCTGCGCTCCTGACGGCCTTGCTGGCGGCGTTTTCGTGGCGCCTGTCGTGCTCTTCCCCGTGGGCACAGTCGCTGCATTCGGCCCCGGCGCCTGAGCCGGCGCGCCTGCCGCAATCCCCGTCTGCGGCCTCGCGGTCACGGCTGTTGACGGCATAGGCCACGGCCCCGCATAACTCGCCGGATCTCCTTCCTTCTGCGCGATCAAGCTCAGGCTTTCCACCTGCGTACCCGGCGGCACATCGCTGACCGTCGCATTCTGGCTGAGTTGCAGCGCCCGAATGTACGCCGCAATCGCCCAGCGATCTTCCGGCGTCACCTGCGCCTTGTAGTCCGGCATCGCACCGTAGCCGTTCGTCATCACGTAAAAGTAGTGGCTCAGCGGTTCCGACAGCCGCTTCGCATCGTGGAAATTGCCCGCTGGCTTATATCCGCGCTGCACGATCATCCCCGCGCCGTTGCCCACCCGCGAGTGGCACGGCGTGCAGTACACATTGAAGCGTTCCTGCCCGCGCGCCAGCACCGTCATCGTCGCCGGAAACGGCATCATGTCCGCTTCCTTGCCGTTCATCAGCCCGGTGTAGAAATACTCATCCTCGTAGAGCTGCCCGCGCGCCACCGTATGCTCCACCTGCGGCCGCACCGACCGTCCATCGGCGAACAGGGTCGTACCGCGCTGCGGAAACATCCTCGGCTGGTTCTGCATATCCTGCCGGCATCCGGCGGCAAACAACAGCACGCCCGCCGCACCCGCAATCCCCAGACCCCGCCACAACGACGCAGAGGCGCGAGCGTTCTTTCTGAACGCTGTACGCTGAACGCTGAACGCCGCGGTCTTAATACTCCACCTCCACCACCGATAACGGCGCCTGCTTTTCCAGGAAGCTCCGCGTCTCCGTCGTATCGAACTTCGGATCCGTCGCCTCCAGACACAGGAAAAATTTGTCCGTCGACGCTCCGTTGCGGAAATTCGGCGCGTTGAACACCGGGTGATACGGCTTTGGCAATCCGCACAGCGCCAGCATTCCGAACGCCGCGGAAAGGCCTGCCCACAAAATCGTCCACTCGTACGCCGGAACCACGAATGCCGGCCATGAATAATAAGGCCGGCCCGCAATGTTCAGGGGAAACGCCCACACCGAGATCCAGGTCTCCAGCGTGAACATGGCTGCCAGTCCGAGCAAACCGCCGATGAGGCAAACCAGCGAAACCTCGTCGCGATGGAAGCCAATCGCTTCGGCCGCCTCCTCCACCGGATACGGCGTATAGCAATCCATGCGCCGGTAGCCTGCGCCGTGCGCCGCCTTCGCTGCCTGCACCAGCTGCGTTGGCGTTTCGAATTCCGCCATCAGTGCGTAAGTTCCTTCAGGGAGTGGCATCAGTCACCTGCCTCCGGAAGCGGTTCACCATGAACTTCTTTCACTTTCGCCTGCGGCAGCATCATCCGCAGTTCCGACATCGGGATCATGGGCAGGAAGCGAATGAACAGGAAGAACAGGAACGTGAACAGCCCCAGCGTTCCCGCAAACGTCATATAGTCCCACTTCGTAGCCCTATAGGTGCCCCACGACGACGGCAGATAATCGCGCGTCAGACTCGTCACCACGATCACGAAGCGCTCGAACCACATACCCGTGTTCACAATCAGCGACATCAGGAACATCAGCCCCACGTTCGACCGGAACTTGCGGATCCACATCAGCTGTGGCAGCGCGATGTTGCACGTGATCAGCACCCAGTACGACCACCCCATCGGCCCGAACATGCGGTTCCACATCATGAAGTATTCCCAGTGGCTGGCCGAATACCAGCTCATGAACACTTCGGTGGAGTAGCCATACGCAACGATCATGCCCGTCGCCAGCATGACCTTGCCCATGTTGTCGATATGCCGGATCGTGATCAGGTCTTCCAGGTGATAGAACCTGCGGATCGGAATCGCCAGCGTCAGCACCATCGCGAATCCGGAATAAATGGCGCCGGCGACGAAGTACGGCGGGAAAATCGTCGTGTGCCAGCCCGGCATCAGCGCCACAGAAAAGTCGAGGCTGATGACGGAGTGCACCGAGAGCACCAGCGGCGTCGCCAGGCCAGCCAGCAGCAGCGAGGCCGTCTCATACCGCACCCAGTGCCGCACCGAACCGCGCCAGCCCACCGCCAGCAGCCCATAGAAGAACTGCCCGAACTTCGACTGCGACCGGTCGCGCAGCGTCCCCAGGTCGGGAATCATTCCGATGTACCAGAACACCACCGAGATGGTCGCGTACGTTGAAACCGCGAACACGTCCCACAGCAGCGGCGAGCGGAACTGCGGCCAGTAGTTCATCGTGCTTGGATACGGGAACAGCCAGTATCCCAGCCACGGACGTCCGACGTGGATCAGCGGGAACAGGCCGGCGCAAACCACCGCGAAAATCGTCATCGCCTCGGCGAAACGGTTGATCGAGTTGCGCCAGCCCTGCTTGAACAGCAGCAGAATCGCCGAGATCAGGGTCCCCGCGTGGCCGATGCCGATCCACCAAACAAAGTTGATAATCGCGAATCCCCACGCGACTGGGATCGTGATCGCCCAGATGCCGACGCCCTTCAGGAAGAGCCATGTCAGCGCCACCAGCAGCATGCCGACGAAACAGCCCGCCAGCATAAAGCCGAAAAACCAGCCCAGCGGCGTGTGGCTGGTCAGCACGATCCGCGAGACCTCTTCGGTCACCGACTTGAACGTGTGCCCCGGCGCGATAACCCGGTATTCTTCCGTGACCGGATCGATCATCGGATTGTTGACGGGTGCGTCTTTTGTTGCCATGCGCTCCGATCCTCTAAAGCTCGCCCGCTAACTCGCCGGCTTCCTGTTCCCTGTTCCCTGCTCGCTCTAACTCGTGTACTCGCCCAGCTCCTGCGCCAGCGGCTCGTTGATGTTCAGCACGCCCGCCACATACGTCGTGCGCGGCCGCGTGTTGATATCCGCCAGCACCCCGTACGTCCGCTCGTTGGTCTTGATCTTCGCCACGCGGCTCGTCTTATCGTTGATGTTGCCGAACAGGATCGCATCGGTCGGGCAGGCCTGCTGGCACGCCGTCCGAATCTCCCCATCGCGAATATCGCGATTCTCCTTGTCCGCTTCGATCTTCACCGCCTCGATGCGCTGGCTGCAGTAGCTGCACTTCTCCATCACCCCGCGGCTTCGCACGGAAACCTCGGGGTTGCGCATCAGCTTCAGGCTCTCCGTCTCGTAGTCGGAGTAGAGCAGGAAGTTGAATCGCCGCACCTTGTAAGGACAGTTGTTCGAGCAGTAGCGCGTCCCCACGCAGCGGTTGTAGATCATCAGGTTCAGCCCTTCGGGCGAATGCACCGTCGCGCCCACCGGGCAAACCTGCTCGCACGGCGCGTTCTCGCAGTGATGGCACGTCATCGGCTGGAAGTGCGCCCGCGGCGCCGCCAGATCGCCTTCGAAATACATGTCGATGCGAATCCACTGCATCAGGCGGCCCACCTTCACCTGGTGCCGTCCGACCACCGGAATATTGTTCTCCGCATAGCAGGCCGTCACGCACGCGTTGCACCCCACGCACGAGTTCAGATCGATCGACATGCCCCACGCGTTCTTGTCGTAGCGATACGCGGGGAACATGCTTTCGTCCGGCTCCGGCGTCCAGCGCGCCACGCCTTCGTGCGCGAACTCCGGATCCTTCCTGTACTCGCTCAGCGTCGTGTAGCGGATAATCCCGCGATCCAGCGACTCATTGCCTTCGATCGAATGCGTATCCGACCCATCGCCGCCCGCCTTCACGCTGCGCTGATCGATGTGGTGGCTCTTCGTCACGCAGATGTCGTAAATGTCGCCGGTCTTCCGCAGTGTCGCCCCGGCCAGCATCCACAGTGCGCCCGATTGCTGAATCAGATACGCGTTGTAGCCAACGCCTCCCGCGACCCGGCCGATTCTGCGTCCCTGGCCCAGCGTCACGACGACCACATCGTCCGCCTGCCCAGGAATCGCCAGCGCTCCGGCGACGATCTTCTTCCCGCCCACGCTGATCTCCACCGCATCGTTCTCCGCGAACCCGTTCTTCTCCATGGTCGCGAAGCTCATCAGCGCTGCGTTGTCCCACGACAGGTTCGTCACCGGCCGCGGAATCTCCTGCATCCAGCCCACGTTCGCGTAGCGCCCGTCGTACACATGCGCATCGGGCCGGAACGCCACTTCAATGCCGCTCGCCGCGGCCGTACTGGTGCTGGTCGCCAGTCCGCCCTTCGGCGTTACCGTCTTCGGCGTGAAGGCCGTGCCGTCAATCCATCCATCGTGCAGCGCCTTGCGCCAGTTGAATTCCGCATCGCCCTTCGCCAGCGTGCCGCCATTGCCCATCCACGTCGCGCGCACCGCGTCGTAGGCAGCAACATCCGGATTGTCCAGCAGCGACTGCAGGATTTCATGCGCCGTGTGCCCGCCGTACATCGGATCGATCATCGGCTGCACGATGCTCACCGTGCCGTCATAGGCCCGCGCATCCGACCACATCTCGAGATAGTGCGCGTTGTTGATGTGCCAGTGCGCCTGCTCGCCCGTTTCGTCCAGGTGCGAGCCCAGATGCACAACCGTCCCAACCTTATTCAGCGCGCTCTCGAAATCCAGATCCGCCGGCGTCGCATAGACGGGGTTCGCGTTCAGGATCACCAGCCAGTCCACCTTGCCGGCGTTCATGTCCGCGACCAGCGCCTTTAGATCGTCGCCCTGGATCGACGGCATCGGGTTCACCGTGTCGGTGTAAACCACCGTGCTGCCCACGTTGCCCAGTGCCTGGTTGATCGCAAACGCGGCCAGATGCACGTCCGGCGGCGCAAACTCGCCGGGAATCACCACGCACTTGCTGCCGTTCCCCTTCAGATCCGCCGCAACGCCCTGTAGATACTTTGCATCGTGATCGCTCCAGCTGCCGCTGGCCGCTCCGCCCGCGCCAACTGCACTCGCCAGCGACTGCGCAAACGCCGCCACCTGGCTCGGCTTCACCGCCAGCCGATGCTCCGCCTTGAACCCGGTCGTCGTCGTGACCGACTCCACGACATACAGCCGGTTCATCTGATCGGTGCCATCCAGCTTCCGCTTCTGCGCGTAATCGCGCGCCAGCTTGTGGAAGCCCGGGAACTGCGCGCCGCCCAGGAAATCCGCATCGAGCGAGACAATCACGTCCGCCTGATCCAGGTGATATTGCGCGTCGACGAACTGGCCGAAAGCCTGCTTCGCCGCCGCATAGTGGTTGTCGCGGTTGACCGGGTCGTACTGCGCAAACTTCGCCTGCGGATAATTCTTCTGCCCTTGTTGCCACTGCGCCGCCATCGTCGGCGAGGTCACCGTCGAGCTCAGGAAGTAGAGACCCTGCCCGCCGCCCGGCTTCTTGTCCGCCAGCATGCCGCGAAACGCCGCCAGAAACGACCCCCAGTTCCGCGTCTCGCCGCGATACACCACGTGCTGCGACCGGTCCGGATCGTACATATCCAGCAGCGTCGCCTGCGTGATCGGGTCCGACCCGCCGCGGATATAGGGATGCTCAGGATTCCCATCGACCTTAATCGGCCGGTACGCCGAACTCTTGATCAGCACCGGCACTGCGCCCGTCGTAAAAGGAAACGCCGAGGCAAAATAATCCGGCTTGCCCAGCGTCAGATCCGGCGGCGCCGTGACGTAGGGATAAATCGGCTCATCCGGCTGCTTGGTGCAACCCGCCAGGCCAGCCAGCGCCATCGACGCGCCCATCACCTTCAGAAAACTGCGCCGCGAAACCGGATCGATCCACTCCGACGCCTGCGAAGGAAATTCCTCGTTCACCAACTCAGCAAAATCCGGCGAATCCGCCAACTCATCCACCGACCGCCAGAACTTCTTGCCCTTCTGATTCGCCAGCTTCTCCCGCACTCCGGCAAGCGTCATCTTCTTCGGCTCAATCTGCACCAGATTCTCTGCACGCATTTCCGTCTGCACATCCTCCGTGCCCGGTGCCCGGTACCCGGTGCCCGACGCTAACCGCTGTCCGCTGTCCGCTATCTGCTGTTTCTCGTTCATCGGTGACAAACCTCGCAACTGGTCAACTCACGCGGATTGCGAATGTCGTAGTGCTGCACCAGGAACTTGCCCAGCGCTTCCTGGCTGGTGAATTCCGTGTAGTGCATTCCCGCCGGCAACGTCATCGGCGTTGTATCCTCGCTCCCGATCGCCGTTGCCGTTTGCAGGTGCAGTCCGGTGGGCGGCCGGCTCAATGCAGCCACCTGCACCCCGCCGTTCGGCTCGGGATTCTCTTCCGTGCAGGTCACTCCGCCCGCAGTCGGCGTCCCCCCCGGCACGTCCTCCGCCGCGCACCACACCGGCCGCAGTTCTGAAGCCCCCTGCCATGCCATGTTGTAGATCTCGCTGGTCGGCCGCAGATTCTTCGCAGGATCCCGGTGGCAGTTCAGGCACCACTCCATCTGCAGCGAGTTCTGCATATACATGATGGGCATCTCGTCCACGCGGCCGTGACACGACGAGCATCCGATGCCCTTGTTCACGTGAATTTCGTGATTGAAGAAGACGTAATCCGGCAGATCGTGTACCCGCGTCCACGTAATCGACTCGCCCGTCGCCCAGCTGTGCCGCACCGGCTCCAGCAACTGGGCATCCGTCCAGATCTGCGCGTGGCAGTTCATGCAGGTCTTGGTCGGAGGAATCCCCGCGTAGCTCGACTTCTCCACCGTCGTGTGGCAGTACTGGCACTGCAGCCCCAGTCCCTCCACATGGTGCTTATGGCTGAACGGTACCGGCTGATCGGCGCGCTGTCCCTGGCGCGTCACCCACGGCGAGCGCTGCAGTTCGTCCAGCGTCAAACCCAGGGAAATTACAATCAGCCCCGTCAAGATCAAGCTCATCCGAGCCAGCGCGTTCGAGCTGCGGTCAAAAATCTGCGCCATGAATGCGTCCTGCGTCTCCTCGTTTCGGTGAATCGATGAATCGCTGCGGGTCGATGGCTTGAGTGCTGCGGAATCAGGTCGCCGGAATTAAGAGCGGGCGGCGTCCTCAGTTGGAGCGGGTGTTTCTACTAATGCCTTGTTGCTGTCAGCACGCGATCCTTTGGTTCCCGGCAAGTCCCGGCGCTGACGTTGTTCTGATTTGTGTCCTGGATCACAGCCGATTGTGATCTACATCACACTTTGCGAGTAAAAAGAAACTATAGCGGCACAGGAGCCGCTCCTGCAAGCCGCTCAGCCGACACGAGAAAAAAATGTTAAGAGAACGTAACGCCTGCCCGCTCTACCAGCGCCAAATCGCGCCATAGGCGCGCCCCGCACGCTCTCTCCGGCCAAATCAGACGCTGTTTCAGCCCACACTCGGGTTCCCTGGCCGGGTTTGGAGTTAAACAAGGAGTTAAACAATCTGTAACCGTCCCGGTCGCAATAGCAATATCCGGTGCGCCTCCAGCCGGCCAACTCCATCGACACCAGCGCGGCGATCCCGCCCAGCGCACCTGTGCCCTGTGCCCTGTACCCTGTACCGGGATCCCCAACGCGCCTCTGTTGCTCGTGGCGGTGGTTGTACCCTGTCTTTCATGGTCGATGGACGCCGCGCTGTTCGCTACGATGCCGCACTGGCCTGCAGCACCCTCGCCGCCGTGGATCCCAAACTCGGCGATCTCATGCGCCGCGCCGGCCCCTTCACGCTCAAGCTCAAGAGCCAGCACTCCCCCTTCGAGGCGCTGATCGAGTCCATCATTTATCAGCAACTGCACGGGAAAGCCGCCGCCGCCATCCTCAAACGCCTGCTCACCGCCTTCGGTGAACTCCACCCCTCGCCCGAGCACCTGCTTCAGGCGCCCGACGACAGGCTCCGCGCCTGCGGCCTCTCCGCTTCAAAAACCAAAGCTCTCCGCGATCTCGCCGCGAAGACCCTCGACGGCACCGTGCCCACCCTCGCCGCCATCCGCCGCATGCCCGACGACGAAATCGTCGCCCGCCTCACCGAGGTCCGCGGCATCGGCACCTGGACCGTCGAAATGCTGCTCATCTTCCGCCTCGGCCGCCCCGACGTGCTTCCCGTTACCGACTATGGCATCCGCAAAGGATTCGCCCTCACCTTCCTGCGCCTTCCCAAATCCAAACCCTTCGACGCCTCCATGCTTGCCACCGCCGACCAGATCGCCCGCCGTGCGGAAAAGTGGCGACCGTGGCGCTCGGTCGCCAGCTGGTACCTCTGGCGCGCCTGCGACCTCGCCGGCAAGCCCATGGTCCTGCCGGATTAGAGTCCTGCCGAATGCCATCTCTCCGCAGCAAAAAAAGGGCCGGCTCGCCCACGCCGGCCTTCATCACCCCTTCGCTTCGAAACCTCAGGCCATAGCTCTGGCCTGCCGTCCCATGCGTGCCTCGCCTGCGCCTGCCGGACCGCGCCGCGGCTGCGGCGCACCGCGCCCGGCATCGTCGTCCTCTACCCTGAATCGCGAGACCAGCGCATCCAGCTCCAATGCCAGCCGGTTCAGCGATTCGCTCGCCTTCGCCGACTTCTGCGTCCCGGAGGCAAAGTCGTTCGAGATCCTGGCAATCTCGTTGATGTTGCTGTTCACCTCATCGGTCGTGCTGGCCTGCTCGGTCGCCGCCGTGGCAATCTGCGCCACCATTTGCGCCGCCTGTTCGGTCCCTCCGATAATCTCCCGCAGCTTCGCGCCTGACTCCTCGGCCGCCGTCACGCCCTGCTGCACTTCCTGGGTGCCGCGCACCATCGCTTCCACCGCGCCTTTCGTCTCCTGCTGGATCGACCCGATCATCGAGGCGATCTCCTGGGTCGCCTTCGTCGTCCGCTCCGCCAGATTCCGCACCTCGCCCGCCACCACGGCAAACCCGCGCCCGTGTTCGCCCGCCCGTGCCGCTTCAATCGCTGCGTTCAGCGCCAGCAGGTTCGTCTGCTCGGCAATCTCCTTGATCACCCCCACAATCCGCCCAATCTGATCCGAGCGGCTGCCCAGTTCCTCCACCTGCTTCGCGGCCTGGTCCACCGACGCGGTCACCCGCCGCATCATCTCGATAGTGCGTGCCATCACCTCGCCGCCCACCCGCGCATTCCCGGCGCCTTCATGCGCCCGCTCCGCCGCAGAATTGGAGTTCTGCGAAACCTCCTGCACCGTGACTGACATCTCCTGCATCGCCGTCGCCACCTGCGCGGTCTGCATCTGCTGCGCCTCGGCGCCCCGCGCCATCTCCATCGACGAAGCGGAGATCCCCTCGCACGACTCCGCCAGTTGGTGGGCGTTCTCCTGCACCTGCCGGATCAGCGACTGCAGCTTGTCCAGGAAGGTGTTGAACCAGTGGCTCAGCTCCCCGATCTCATCCTGCGCCGTGATCGGAATCCGCCGCGTCAGATCGCCCTCCCCTTCCGCGACATCCTTCAGGCTCGCCGTCACCAGCATCAGCGGCCCGGAGACGCGCCGCTCCACCATCACCGTCAGCACTCCTGCGCAGCCGGCCATCACCAGAAAGAGCACCAGCCCGAAAACCCGCTGCCGGTTCGTCCAGGCCGTTACGCTGTCCAGCTGCGCCTTGAAGTCGCCCGACAATGCGCCGCGCAGCTGCCCGAGCGACGCCTCCATCCCTTTGTTCTCCTGGGCCAGCCCGGAGACCTGACTCATCACATCCGCAGGAACGTTCGTCCCTCCGGCGGCCATGGCCGCGTACACGGTTCGTGAACGGCCGTTCAGATCGGTAAACTTCGCCAGCAGATCGGCCACCTGCTTGTGCCGAACCGGGTCAGAGGCAACCTGCTGCTGGATCGACTGAAGCGCGTTGGTGACCGCCTGGGCCGATTCGTCCGCCTTCGACAACGCACCCGCATCCTGGGTCAGCACCGCGTCGGAATAGCCCCTGGTCAGCTTCTGAAACGACGCGCTCGCTTCCTGGCTCGACAGCGTGGCCGGAAACAGCGATCCGGAGGCCAGCGTCATCGAGGTTTGCGTGCGCATGCCCGTCCACTGCACCAGCAGCAGGAGGGCGAGATACCCGGCCCCGATGACCCCGATGGCCATCCGAATTCTGGTCTTTACCCTTGTTGTTTTCATGTCCGTCGAGTCGCCCTTCTCCATCCTTGTGCGGAACGCGCGCCGGCCCTCGACAGGGAGCGCCGGCGCGCAACCGGTTTTACTTCACATCCAGTGTTTTGGTGCCCGGAGCGCTGGCGTCCCCGCTCACGTAGCCGATCGCGCCCTTGTTCTTCGCCACCCAGGCCGCCACCTCGGCGTCCGAGGCAAGAGCCTTCGGCATGGAGCCCTTACCGGAAAACACCAGGCTCCGGTAGTAGGTCTGCAGCGCCGCGTCGCTCTTGCCCATTACCTTTAGAAACGCCTCATGCGCCGGTCCGCCCTTCTCCAGGACCGGATCGACGTGCGAGCCGCCGAGTGAGTCCTTGTTTTCGAGAAAGACGTCCTTCAGATCGTCGGCCGAAACCGAACCAGCCGACACACTCGGATTCGCGATCACCTTCATGTCCGCCGCGCGCGCAGCCAGCGGAACCATCGCCAGCACAGCCACAGCCATCAGGAACAAACTTGTCTTTTTCATCGTCGTCTCCTATGCCTGCTTCCTCAGAAGTACATTCCGGTGCGCAGGACTACACCGTTCGTAGTGGCCTGCACGCCGTTCGGGTTCACCGCCGGATAGAAGCCGTCGGGGTAGTAGAACCCGCCATAGCCATTCACGAAGTGGCCCTCAACCTTGGCGTACCAGTATTTCGTCAGATCGAAGCGTGCCGCCACGACCTTGTCATCCAGATGACGGCTTGGATCGCTCACGCTCGCCGCGAAGGACTGCCCCGGCACATCGATGCTTCCGCCAATGGTGAAGCGAGAGTAGTAACCGCCCACCGCCAGCCGCGGGGTGATCTGGTAACTCGCCGCCACATACCAGGGCCGAACATCCGTCGTAACCCGGAAAGCGCCGCTGAAGATCTCCTGATCCCTCCAGTAACGGCGGTATTCGCTGTCCAGCCGCAGCTTGCCGGAACGGGAGCTCCACGTCCCGTAATACTGATTCATGAAGTCGTTATTGGACCACTCCTTGTACGGCGTTTCGATGTTCGGTCCGCCCAGTGCGATCGAAGGGTTCAACAATCCGCTGCCCGTGATCATTTCGTAGACATAGGAGGACCCCACCGTCAGCCCCTTCAGCGGAGTATTCCAGCGCAGATCACCTCCCACTACCGGGCCCCCGTATTTCTGGGTGGAGATCCCGTGGATCTGCAGGTTGTAGGGATACCCGCCGTAAATGCTGTCGCGCCGGTCGCCCCCGTACGTCGTGTACTCGAAAGATCCGAGCTTTTTCACCGGCTTGATCGTCCCGTAGAGGTCCCCGCCCAGGTGCGCCAGCGTCGCGTCGCGCATGTCAATGGGATAGATGCCCTGCGGCAACAGCGCGAAGGTGTGCAGCGAATCCATGTCCTGGGTGTCGTTGTACAGGCCCATGACCGTCTTCACCTTGCCGGCGCGGAAGCCCAGCCACGATTTGAACTTGTAGTCGCCCGAGGCCCAGTCCAGTTGCGGATGCCACTTTCCCAGCTGCCCCACGTTGTGTTCGTAGATCTGCGCGCCCACACGGAATTTGTCGAACAGCGGAACCGTGGCGTTCGCCCCAAAATCGGTAAACTCGCCGCTTCCTCCGTTGGCCGTGTTCATGGTCAGCCAGTTGTTCTGATCTGTCTTTACGTAGCCCTGCGTTCCGAATCCGTGCACCTGCACGTTCCGATCGAAGACCCTGAACTCCTGCCCGCTCGCTGCCATCGACCCGGCGCACAGCAGACCCGCGAGAACCCAATGCGTCCGGAACCCTTTCATGAATGCTCCTTGATGATTTCTGTGTGTGGATGGTCAGGACGCACTGCGGTTCGGAGCTTGCCGGCCGCGGTTCCCGACTCTCTTGCGCTCACACTTGCTCCTTCGGCAATCCGGATTCGGCCATTAGAGTCGTTACCCTTTTTTGTCAGAATCGGACAATCCTCGGACCCTGCAGGCACCTGTCAGAACACCTCATGCCCATGCCTGCAACCCCCGGTCCAACCGCGGCCCCTTCGGATTCGAGAATCCTCATCGTCCCGCCGCCCAGCCGCCCCGCCGATTCAGATCCAACTGCCGCCGCAATTCACCTCGCCCCAACCTCCAGCCCCGCTTTCCTTTGCTATCCTGAGCGGGTGATGGCCACCAAAAAAGAGCTTCTGTCCAACCCCATCCGGCACATCGACATCCGCCAGCACAACGTCGTCGCCCTCGTCGACGCCATGCAGTCGATGGCCTACAGCTCCCGTGACCTTGCCCGGGCGGCCTCCATCTACGAGCGCATGCTGCGCGATCAGGACTGCGGCGTCATCCTCTGCCTCGCCGGCTCCCTGATCTCCGCCGGCCTCAAGCAGATCTTCGTCGACCTCATCCGCAACAACATGGTCGACGCCGTGGTCTCCACTGGCGCCAACATCGTCGACCAGGATTTCTTCGAAGCGCTGGGCTTTCAGCACTACATCGCCGACGAACTCTACAAATCCGGCACCCAGGACGGCGAGCTCCGCGAACTGATGATCGACCGCATCTACGACACGCTGATCGATGAGGAAGAGCTCCGCCTCTGCGACGAGACCACCGAGAAGGTCGCCGACTCGCTTCCGCCCCGCCCCCACAGCTCCCGCGAGTTCATCCGCGCCATGGGCGCCTGGCTCGAAGCCAACGGCAAGACCCCGGAAAAGGGCGGCGCCGACTCCATCGTCTACTCCGCGTATCAGAAAGATGTGCCCATCTTCTGCCCCGCCTTCAGCGACTGCTCGGCCGGCTTCGGCCTGGTCGCCCACCAGCACAAGCGCCAGGACAAGCCGAAGGTCTCCCTCGACTCAGCAAAGGACTTCTACGAGCTCACCCAGCTCAAGATCGCCAATCCCACCACCGGTCTGTTCATGATCGGCGGCGGTGTGCCCAAGAATTTCGCGCAGGACATCGTCGTCGCCGCCGACATTCTCGGGAACGAAGCGCCGATGCACAAATACGCGATCCAGATCACGGTGGCCGACGTCCGCGACGGCGCCCTCTCCTCCAGCACCCTCAAGGAAGCCAGTTCCTGGGGCAAGGTCGACACCACCTTCGAGCAGATGGTCTACAGCGAGGCCACCCTCGCCCTGCCCCTCATCGCCGGCTATGCCTGGCATAAGAAGGCATACGCTGAGCGCCGCGAGCGCCGCTGGAGCCGCATTCTCGATCCAGTAACGGTCTAATCCGTCACGGTTACAAATTCAGCAGCCGCACCGCTCATCCCGCCATCAGTAACACCAAAGTGGGATTGCTGAGCGGATGCGCTGTGGATTTTCCTGTCGGAACCCCAGGGCTTCCCCTATACTGAAGCCTCGAATCCCTGTCGAAATATTGGGGAAATCCGCATTCCCGACTCCATGGAATCGAGCTGTGACGCGATTCAGCCACTCCCGCACCGTCACGTCAGCTTTCATGATTGCGCTGGCGTTTTCTCTCATCGGTGCCATCATTCTGGCGCAGTACGGCAGTCCGCCCGGCCAGAGCCACCCGTGGATCTTCTGGTTTGCAGCCTTCTGGACCCTGGCCCTCGCCCTGCTCGTGGCCATCTCCCTCTCCACTTTTCGCGCCACTCTCCGCGAACGCCAGGGAGAACGCCAGCTCCAGCGCGTTGCCCGCCTGCATCGCAGCATCCTCGACTCGGCCGGCCCCATGATGATCGCCTGCGATGTCACCGGCCGTATCAACTTATTCAATCCTGCCGCCGAGCGCATGCTCGGGTACCGCACCAGCGAGGCCCTCGAAAAGCTCTCCGCCTCCGAGCTCTTCCCCGAGAGTGAGATGGCCCGGGTCGGCGAACAGCTCGCCGCCTCCATGCCCACCTTCCGCGCGCACCCTGAAATCTCGCCCAACAGCGCGCCCGCGCTGCTTCCTTACGTCCGCTACGTCGCCACCTTCCCGGCCAGCCGCGTGCGCGGCTTCGAAATGCGCTTCCGCCGTCGCGACGGCAGCACCTTCCCCGCCATGGTCTACCTGTCCGCGGTCCGCTCCTCCGCCGGAACCGTGGAAGGCCTCGTCACCATCGCCGTCGACCTCAGCGCTACCCGCCGCGCCGAGCATGCCCTGCGCGAAAGCGAAGAACGCTACCGCGATCTCTTCGAAAACTCTCCGGAAATGATCGCCACGCTCAGCCCGCGCGGCCGCTATCTCTACGTCAATCCCTCCTGGCAGGCGCTGTTCGGCATGGACTCATCCCAGTTCGAGTCCCTCATTGGCTTCGAATCGCCCTTTCCGCCCGAAGTGCAGGCCGAAGCCGCTGCCCTCTTCCATAAAGCGCTGCATGGCGTCCACGTCGAACAACATCCCATGCGTCTGCAGAATTCCTCCGGCGAGAACGTCGAAGTCGAAGCCAGCCTCAGCTGCCGCAGTGAAGAGACCGGCCCGGTTTCCGTCCGCTGCATCTTCCGCGACGTCACCCAGCAGAACCGCCGCGAACGCCGCCTCCGCATTCAACTCGTCGTCAGCCAGATCATCGCCGAAACCACCTCCATCGACGAAGGCCTCACCCGCGTCCTCGAAGCCCTCTGCCTTACCTTCTCCTGCGAATTCGCCACGCTCTGGACCGTCGATGAATCCCAGCACTCCATGCGTCCCCGCACCACCTGGTTTCCGAAAGGCCGCCCCAGCGAGGACTTCCGCCACGAGACCGAATCCCTCATCCTCTCCCGCGGTCAGGGCCTCCCTGGCACCGTCTGGTCGCAGGGCAAAGCCTGCTGGATCGCCGACCTCCGCCAGAATCCATCGTTCATGCGCCGCACCGCCGCCCGCCTGAACGGCTTCGCCTCCGGATGGGCCGTGCCCGTCCGTGTCGGAAATCAGGTCATCGCCGTCGTCGAGTGCTTCTCCCGCCAGTTCATGCGCGAAGATCCCGACCTGCTGGCCACCGTCGAAACGGTTTGCGGCTCGGTCGGCCAGTTCATGGCCCGCGCCGGCCAGGAAGTTCGCGTCCGCCAGCTCGACCGCCAGAAGGCAGTCATCCTCAATTCGGTCGCCGACGGCATCGTCGGCGTCGACTCCAGCAACCGCATCGCCTTCGCGAATCCAGCCGCCGCCCGCATGCTCGAGTGCAACGAGTCCGAGCTGATCGGCCTCCGTGTGCACGAGCTGCTCCATCCGCCCATTGCCGGCTGCGACTCCAGCTGCCTCACCCGCCGCGCCTTCCAAACCGCCGAAGGCGCCTCCGGCCAGGACGTCTATTTCCGCGGCAAAGGCAGGAGCTTCCCCGTCGAATTCTCCCTCATGCCCATGGTCGAGGAAGGCGCATCCGTCGGCAGTGTGCTCAGCTTCCGCGACATCAGTCAGCGCTACGCGCTCGACCACATGAAGGACGAGTTCATCTCCACGGTCAGCCACGAACTGCGCACCCCGCTCACTTCCATCCGCGGCGCCCTCGGCCTGCTCTCCGCCGGCCTGCTCGGCGACGTCAGTGAAAAAGCCACCAGCCTGTTGCGCATCGCCGTCGCCAATTCCGACCGCCTCGTCCGCCTCATCAACGACATCCTCGACCTCGAGCGCATGACCTCCGGCCGCGCGCCGCTCACCTTCCGCCGCCTCTCCCTCGACGATCTCGTCCGCCAGGCCATCGAAACCATGCAGCCGGTCGCGGGCGCCGAAGAAGTCTACCTCGCAAGCGACTGCAACTCCGTCTTCGTCGAAGCGGACTCCGACCGCCTCACCCAGGTGCTCACCAACCTGCTCAGCAACGCCATCAAGTTCTCGCCGCACCACTCCACCGTGCGCGTCGCCGCCGTCCGCGCCTCCGATGGGGTCACGGTCAGCGTCATCGACGAAGGCCGCGGCGTGCCCGCCGACAAGCTCGAATCCATCTTCGATCGCTTCCAGCAGGTCGATGCTTCCGACTCCCGCCAGAAAGGCGGCACCGGACTCGGCCTCGCTATCTGCCGCACCATCGTCCAGCAACACGGCGGCCGCATCTGGGCCGAGCAGAACAACTCGCGCGGCGCCATCTTCCGCTTCTTCCTCCCCGAGCGCGCCTCCATCTCCCCGCTCGCCGAAGAAGCCACCCAGAGCCAGTTCGAACAAAGGCTCGGCTAGAAAACCCTCGTTTCCCCGCTTGCCGTTCCGCTGTCCTCTGTGCTCTCCGCCTGTCGTGGTACTTTCTTCCGGTACCCAGTACTAGAACGAGAGGGGGATGGTCGGAATCCTCAAATTCATTTAATAGTTGAGTCGGGTATTGAAAGACAATGTCTCGACGCGTTTTGATCATTGACGATGAGGAGGACATCCGCGAAGTCGCTGCGCTCAGCTTAGAAACCGTTGCCGGCTGGGATGTCATGGTTGCAGGCTCCGGTGCTGCAGGAATCGCAAAAGCCCGCGAAAACCGTCCTGACGCCATCCTTCTGGATGTCATGATGCCCGGCATGGACGGCCCCACCACCTTCCGCGAACTCCGCTCCCTGCCCGAAACCGCCAATATCCCGGTCATCCTGCTCACCGCCAAGGTGCAGGCCGCCGACCAGAAGCGCTTCTCCGACCTCGGCGTGGTCAAGGTCATGTTCAAGCCCTTCGATCCGTTGATCCTCGCCCAGGAAATCGCGGCGATCCTCGGTTGGCAGGAAATCTAACGAGCAGAAATATGACCGAGGATGCAGCCGCCCGAATCGCTGCACGACTGACCGAGCTGTGGCGCACCAGCCGGCCCACGATCTTCGAACGCCTTACCATTCTCCGTTCGGCTTGCGATAGCCTCACCCAAAACCCCCTCAACACGGAAGCGCGCACCCGCGGCCTCGAGGCCGCGCACAAGCTCTCCGGCGTTCTCGGCGTCTTTGGATTGCCTCAGGGCAGCGAAATCGCCTCCTCCATCGAATTCCAGCTCAAATCGGACGAGCCCCTCACCGCCGGCGATCTCTCCACCCTCCGCGAATGGATCGACGACCTCGACGCGGTCATCGCCTCCCGATCGGAAAACTGATCCCCCTTCCAGCTTCCAGCCGTTTTCCACCGCTTTCTTCCCGTCCGCTGAGCCGATTCTCCACGCACCGTCATCACAAAGGTGCTATGACTCCTCCCAAAACCTTCTCTCTCGGCGGCGACCTCACCATCCACCGGCTTGGTTTTGGCGCCATGCGCATCACCGGCCCCGGCATCTGGGGCGAGCCCAAAGATGCCGACGCCTGTCGCAAAGTGCTCCGTCGCGCCGTGGAGCTGGGCGTCGACTTCATCGACACCGCCGATTCCTACGGCCCCGAAGTGAGCGAGCGCCTGATTGGGGAAGCTCTTGCCCCGTACGCGAAAGGCCTGGTCGTCGCCACCAAAGCCGGACTCACCCGGCAGGGGCCGGACCAGTGGCTGCCCGTCGCCCGCCCCGAATACCTGCAGCAGGAAGTCGAGATGAGCCTCCGCCGTCTGAAGCTGGAAGCCCTCCCGCTGTGGCAACTGCACCGCATCGATCCCAAAGTCCCCGTCGAGGAATCGCTGGAGCCGATCAAAAAACTCCAGAAGCAGGGCAAGATCCGCCACGTCGGCCTTAGCGAGGTCAAGGTCCCGGAGATCGAGCAGGTCCGCAAGTTCATGCCCATCGTCAGCGTGCAGAACCGCTACAACATCGGCGATCGCGAGCACGAGGACGTTCTCCAGTACTGCGAGAAGCACAACCTCGCCTTCATCCCATGGTTCCCCGTCGCCGCCGGCAAGCTCACGCGGCCGGGCGGCGCGCTCGACAAGGCGGCGAAGAAGCACGGCGCCACGCTCAGCCAGCTCTCCATCGCCTGGCTGCTGAACCATTCGCCGGTGATGTTGCCCATTCCCGGCACCTCGTCGGTCGCGCATCTTGAGGAGAACCTGAAGGCCGCCGAGATCTCCCTCTCGTCCTCGGAGTGGGCGGAGGTTGAGGGCACCGCAAAAGCCGCGTAGAGCGACAAAATCGAAGCGAACGAAGAGGGCCGCATCTTTTTGCGGCCCTTTTTCTTTTCCCGACCCGCTTCTGGTGCGCGCTATCATCGTCCTTCCATGATCCCTGGACCCAAATCCCAGCTGCGCAAGACCATGGGCTTTTGGGACGTGCTGCTCTTCAACATCGCCACCGTTCTCGGTCCGCGCTGGATTGCCGCCGCCGGACACAACGGCACCTCCTCGATCAGCCTGTGGGCCATCGCGGCCGTCTTCTTCTTTGTCCCGGGCGCGCTGGTGATCAACGAACTGTCGTCTCGTTTCCCTGAGGAAGGCGGCCTCTACGTCTGGGCCAAAGAAGCCTTCGGCGACTTCCACGGCTTCATCGCCGGCTGGACGTATTGGATCTACACCTTCTTCTACTTTCCCGGGCTGCTGCTCGCCAGCGCTTCGATGGCCGCCTGGATCCTCGGCCCCAACGGCGCGGGCCTCGCCGGCGACCGCGCTTTTCAGCTGTGGGTTTCGATGGGCCTGCTCCTGGTCGCGGTTGGGCTGAACCTTGTCGGCCTCAACATCGGCAAGTGGCTGCAGAACGCGGGAGGCGTCGGCACCTACGTCCCTCTTCTGATTCTGCTCGCCGTCGGCGCCACCGTTGCCCTCCGCCACGGCCCGGCTTTCGGATCCGCCACGCACTTCACCCTGCACAACATGCTCCCCACCTGGAACTGGAGCACGGTGAACTTCTGGTCGCAGATTGCTTTCGCCTTCACCGGCCTCGAACTGGTCTCTGCCATGAGCGAAGAGGTCCGCGATCCGCGCCGCACTCTGCCCCGCGCCGTTTTCGGTGCCGGCGCAATGATCGCCTTCATCTACATCGCGGGAACCTTCGCGATCCTCGCGCTCTTGCCAGCCTCCTCCATCGATGCGCAAAGCGGCGTCTTCAGCGCCATCACCGTCGGCTCCGTCGCGCTCAAAATCGGATTCCTCGGCATCCTCGCCGCCGTGCTCGTGACCGTGGGCAACGCCGGGGGAGTGGGATCGACTGTTGCCGGCATCGCGCGCGTCCCCTTTGTCGTCGGCATCGACCGCTATCTCCCCTCGGCCTTCGGCAAGATCCATTCGCGCTGGAAGACGCCGTGGGTTTCAATCCTGGTGCAGGGCGGCATCTCCGCCTTCATCCTGCTCGCCAGCCAGCTCAACCAGACCACGCGCAGCGCCTATCAGTTCCTCGTTGACGCCGCCATCATTCTCTACTTCATTCCCTTCCTCTATATGTTTGCGGGAGTCATCAAGCTCGCAGGACGCCCCGACCGCGCTGCGAATCCGCGCGCCGTTCTCGTTCCCGGCGGGCGCATGGGAGTGTGGATCTGCGGCGGGCTCGGCTTTGTCGTGGTCCTCATCGGCATCGCCGTCTCCCTCATTCCGCCTGGAGAAGCCACGAGCAAACTCGGCTTCGAATTGCAGCTGCTGATCGGGACCGTCGTTTCGATCCTCATCGGGCTCGCGCTCTACTGGCGAGGCGCGCGGGCGAAGACCTCAACTACGTAACTGAGCCAGTTACATAATTCTGCGGATAGCTCTGGATGGCTGCACGCTGCCGGCTCCACTGTACCCTGTACCCTGCTCCCTGTAACCTGTCCCTGATGCACCGCCTCCTCCAGGGCTACGCCCGCTTCCGTCGCGACGTCTTTCCGCAACATCGCGACCGCTTCCGCCTCCTCGCCGAGCGCCAGCAACCCGACGTGCTCTTCATCACCTGCGCCGACTCGCGCGTCGTCCCCGATCTGATTCTCCAGACCGAGCCCGGCGACATGTTCCTGTGCCGCGCCGTCGGCAATATTGTCCCTCCCCACGGCTCCATGCCCGGCGGTATCTCGTCCACCATCGAGTACGCCGTCGAGGTCCTGCACGTGCGGCACATCATCGTCTGCGGCCATTCCGACTGCGGCGCCATCAAGGCCGTTCTTCCCCCGGACCCCGCGAATCCGCGCAGCCAGGGTTCTGCAAATCAGGATTCGCGCGATTTCGACACGCGCGATCACAGCAAGCTGCCCCAGCTGCCTCTGACTTCCAAATGGCTGGGCTACGTCGAGCCCGCCTGGAAATACCTTCCGCCCGGCACGCCTTCCGACGATCACCGCGCGCTGCACACGGCGCTCATCCGCGCCAACGTGATCGCGCAGCTCGAGAACCTCAAGACCCATCCTGAAGTCGCGCGCGCCGTCGCGCACGACAAACTCCAGATCCACGGCTGGTACTACGACATTCTCAGTGGCAGCGTCGAAGCGTACGACCAACAGCAGCGCCGTTTCCTCGCGCTGGAGGACTGGGCCACGATCAACGCAAAAGTCGTGGATCCCGCAGGCTGAGCCGCGAATCCATTCGTGCAGCGAATCCGATCCAACAGGAGAACGTGATGCGTCAAAGTCTGGAAAGCAGCCTCGCCCTGCTCGCCCGTACACCGGCCTCGCTCGATGCACTGCTGCGCGGCCTGCCCGATGCGTGGACCCTGCGCAACGAAGGCGAGGGCACATGGACCGCGCGCGACGTGGTCGCGCATCTGGCCGAGCTGGAGCGTACGGACTGGATGCCGCGTGTGCGGCGGCTGCTGGAGTTCGGCGAAACCCGCGCCTTCGATCCGGTCGATCGTCAGGCGTTCCGGCGCAACGCGCGCGGCAAGTCTCTGACGCGCCTGCTGGGCGAGTTCGCGCGGCGCCGGGAGAAGAATCTGAGAGAGGTGCGCGCTCTCAAGCTCGACCGTCGCGACTTCGCGCGGCGGGGTCTGCATCCGGCGCTCGGCCGCGTGACGATGTCTGAGCTGATCGGCGCATGGACCGTACACGATCTGACCCATCTGCACCAGATCACGCGGATTCTTGCGTTCCAGTATCGCGAGGCGACGGGTCCATGGGAGCGGTATCTGGGTGTGCTCCACTGCGACGGGCACAGCGCCGCGGCCTGATCGGTCCCCGCACAAACGTGACCTAAACCGTCACCAGCTGCCTTGTTTCTTCCTTCACTCCCGCCAGGCCCGCTTTCATTCGCGCCCACACATACCAAATCAAACACGCCGTCGCGCTCCACGCATACATCGGGGAGCTCAGCGGCACCGTCATCAGCAGCAACAGCACGGCAACGCCGTTCACCACGGCCAGCCCCGGCGCCCAGCGCCGGCCCTGCCGCACAGAACACACGTGCATGATGGCGGGAATCATCAGCAGCTGATCGAACGGCCACGAGTACGGCGACACCATCGTCGACACCAGCAGCAACGCCGCGCCGTCCACGCGCCAGTTCCACTGGTTGTGCCGCCGCCAGTAATAGCGCGCGCACAGCGCCAGCCCCAGCATCGAAGGAACTGCCTGCACCCACACCGGATGCCCCGGCACCATGAACCGCAGCAGGAACGACAGATTCGCCAGGTATTGCCCTTCGATGTGCTCGGCGCGAATCGCCGCCAGGTAATGCGCCCAGATGTGCGCATCGAACAGCATTGGGAACATCGCAGCCGCCGCCAGTCCGATGCCGAATCCGGCCAGCAGCCGCCAGTTCCTGCGGCGCACGCACTCGATCAAAATCACTGGCCACAGCAGCAGAAACAAATGCGGCTTCATCGCAGGCATCAGCAGCGCCAGCCCGGAGAGCCAGGGCCGTTCCTGGTGATACTTGAAGAAAAACGCAATGCCCGCGAGCAGCAGAATGGACACCTGCCCCGCCATCGCGCAGCCGAGGATCGGCGCAAACAAATAAACCACCAGCGGCGGAGGTTTGAGGCCCAGGCGCAGACACTTGATGGCCAGCAGTGCCAGTACGATCAGCACCAGCAGCCAGAGGAACGCCGCCACACTCGCGCTGAAAAATCCCAGCGGCGCGACAACGAACAGCGCCCACGGCGGATTCCGCATGAGGAGCGGCTCGCGATAACCGCTGCCCGCGGCGTTCTCCATCTGCAGAACGGCCTGCCCGGCGTAAGGATTCTGGTGCGCCAGCAGCAGCTTCGCAGAACTCCAGTAGCTGATGAAGTCGCGGTTGGCCGCGTTCCGGGAGAGCACCGTGCTCAGCAGGCCAAGACACACGATCAGCAGCGCCACCGCCCCAGCCACCTGGAGCGGCTTCGCAGTCTTTTCCTCGAGGACTTCCCTGGATTGCATCGCTGTGAGCAAGTCTGTTCAGTTTAGGCGGCGCCGAACGCCCGCGACATAGCACGTTCGTAGTTCGTGGCAACCCGGCTTCTCGATCCGCGCATCTTCCAGCGCAATGCATTCCACCGCACCAACGGAAGCGAACGCGGTTGTTACTGCGGACACCCGGCTTCTCGCCCGCTGCTTCGACGCCCTCTGCCGCATGCCCGACGTCCCCCGTTTCCGCCCGGTCACGCCGGCGGCGTGTCATCTTCTCCCGTCACCAGCGTCCCCTGGTGATACAGAATCCTCCAGCCTTCCCCCGTCTTGTGCCACACCGTCGCGCGCCGCGTGATCCGCCCCGCCTGATCCAGCGTGCGCTCCGCCTGTTTGAGTGTGTACGTCAGCAGATACATCGTTCCCGGCCCCAGTTGACGCAGCCCGAAATCCCAGCACCTCCAGCCGGCCTCCGCGGCATCCACCGGCGGCGTCTCCGCCAGCGTCTTCATGATGAACTCCCGGCTGTAGCGCCGCCCCGACGCGCCGACCTCCCAATACTCCGGCGCGACCCTTGGCTCGCGTTCCGCAGCCGTCAGCCCAAACGCCCGGGTGTGAAAGATCGGCTCCAGCAGCCGCAGTTCTGCGAGCACCGCCTCCATCCGCGGTTCCACCAGCGCAAACACTGATCCGTCTTCTGCCTTCGACATCCTCGGCTCCCGCCGCTAACCTCTAAACTCTAATCTCCCTGGACTCTTGACGCCGACCGCGCGCCGACATACCCTGGACAAAGCGCGAAGGGCGCATCCAGTCCGCGGAAAGGGCCGTGCCCACCTTAGCTTTTTCACAACTGAAGCGAATCTTCTTTCAGCCTCACCTGTGCGGACTCCTGAGGCGCCTCCCGCTTTTGCGGATCTGAAAGGAGTTTCGTGTGCCGGAACTTCCCGCCCACCCGTCGAGCGCCCGCGGCTCGAATTTGGCCCAATACAAGAAGCAAGCCAAAGAACTCCTCCGCGCCGTCGAGGCCCGCAACGTCGATGCCCTCGACCGCGTCCGCCGCTGGCATCCTCGTTTCCGCAACGCCCCCGACGATGGAATCGCCGCCCCTACCCTTGCCGGCTTTACCCTTTCGGACGCGCAGCTCGTTATCGCCCGCGCGCACGGCTTCCCCTCCTGGCCCAAATTCGGCGCACATCTTGAAACGCTGAACACCCTCCGCGCCCTCGAAGATCCATCCACGCTCGCCGATCTGCGCGACCCGGTCTCGCTCTTCCTCGAATTTGCCTCTGTCGAGCGCCACGGCTGGCACGGCTCCGGCTCCCTTCAGCAGGCCGATCTCATCCGCTCGCGCTACCCGCACGTTGCCAACGCGAACATCTACACCGCCGCTGTTCTTGCCGACGAGCCCACCGTCCGCACCTTGCTTGCAAGGGACCGCGCACTGGCGACCGCTCCCGGCGGCCCGTTCGAGTGGGACGCGCTTACGTATCTCTGCTTCTCGCGCTACCTCCGTCTCGACAAGTCCCGCCCGCATTCCGAAAACGACGCTTTCGTTGCCACGGCCCGCGTCCTCCTCGACGCAGGCGCCTCCGCCAACACCGGCTGGATGGAGACCACCGACGACGACCCGCCTCGCCCGTTCCTCGAGTCCGTCCTCTACGCTGCCGCCGGCCTCGCGCGGCACCCCGGCCTCACGCAGCTCCTGCTCGAATGCGGCGCCGACCCCAACGACGAGGAGACTTGTTACCACGCGCCCGAAACCTATGACAACACCGTGGTGAAGATCCTCATCGGTTCCGGTCGCTGCAACGAGCGCTCCCTCGCCTGGCTCGCCGCCCGCAAAGCCGACTGGCACGACGAGAAGGGCCTGCTGCTCGCCCTCAACGGCGGCGCGAACCCTAACTACATGACCCAGTGGAAGCACACTCCCTTCCAGCACTCCATCCGCCGCGACAACGGTCTCATCCTGATCGAGATGTTTCTCGACCACGGCGCCGATCCGTACCTGCGCAACGCCGACGGCCGCAATGCTTTTCAGATGGCCGCGTATCACGGACGCGGCGACATTCTCCGCAACCTCGAGGGCCGCGGCTTCGCGCCGAACTACGACGGACCCAGGCCCGACCTCGACGCCCTCGTCGCTGCCTGCGCCCTTGCCGATCTCGCCCGGGCGAGGGCTTTGATCGCCGCCACGCCCGATCTGCAACCGCAGGTGTTACAAATCGGCGGCGCACTCCTCGCCCACTTCGCCGGCGCCGCGAACCTCGAAGGCGTCCGCACGCTTCTCGGCCTCGGCATCCCGGTTGACGCCCTCTGGCCCGAGGGCGACCCCTGCTTCGACCTCACCCGCAATTCCACTGCGCTGCTGGTCGCTGCCTGGCGTGCCAACCATGAGATCGTCCGCGAACTCATCGCGCGCGGCGCCAACGTGAATGCGACCGATGCGCGCAACCGCACCCCGCTCCAGCTCGCCGTCAAAGCCTGCGTCGATTCGTACTGGATGCGCCGACGTCAACCTGACTCCGTCGCCGCACTGCTCGCAGCCGGAGCAACAAAGCAGGGCATCAAACTCCCCACCGGCTACGACGCCATCGACGTGCTGCTCAAAGCATCGTAGAGTCGGATGCCCCGGGTCTCGCTTTTGAGACCCGGGTGTCTACTACAATCCCCACCATGCCCCGAATGCTGCCCGCCGCCGCGCTCTTCATCCCGTGCCTCGCTCTCGCGCCCCTCGCCTTCGCGCAAACCCGTCCCCGCCCAACCTATCCCACGCGCGATCCCCACACGCCCGGCTACGTCCACGCGAAGGAACTCTCCGACGGCACCGTGCCACCCGCGAACAAAGACGGGAACTTCATCCTTGGCCCCACACACACGCCCGCGCCCGAGTTGACCGTGAACCCCGACGTCCCGCACGGCACGGTCACCGATCTCACCCTCACGTCAGAAGGTGACACCTACTACCCCGGCATCGCGCGCGATCCCGGCACCTTCGTCGCCGCCGACCCCGACCATCCCGAGCGCCCCGTCGTCACCACCAGCCACCCGCATCCCTGGACGCGCACCATTGCCGTCTACGTCCCCGCGCAATACAAGCCCGGCACCGAGGCGCCCTTCATCGTCGGCGCCGACGGTCCCGACCGCGCTCTCTTCACCGTTCTCGACAACCTCATTGCCGAGCACAAGGTCCCCGTTCAGATCGCCATCTCCATCGCCAACGGCGGCGGCGACGCGCAGGGCTCCGAGCGCGGCCTCGAGTACGACACAATGTCCGGCCACTACGCCGAGTGGGTCGAGCACGTCGTCCTGCCGCTGGTCGAATCGAAGTGCAACGTCAAACTCACTCACGACCCCAATGGCCGCGCGGCCACCGGCGGCTCCTCTGGCGGAGCGGTCTCGCTCATCATGGCCTGGTACCATCCGGAGCTGTATCACCGCGTCCTCGCGTACTCCGGCACGTGGATCAACCAGCAGTGGCCGTGGAACCCCGCCACTCCGCACGGCGCCTGGGGCTTAGCCGACGACCTCATGCCCAACTCTCCGCGCAAGCCCATCCGCCTCTGGATGGAGGTTGGCGATCGCGACCTCTACAATCCCAACGCGATGCGCGACAACATGCACGACTGGGTCGTCGCGAATGAAAAGATGGCCTCTGCGCTGGCCGCGAAGCACTACCACTACCAATTCGTCTTCGCGCACAACGCCGGCCACGTGGACCACGCCACCAAACTCCAAACCCTGCCGGAGGCGCTCGAATATCTGTGGCAGGGCTACCCAAAGAAGTGAGGATCGGCTACGGGCACGAGCAAACCCTTCGCCCCTCCCCCTATGCCTGGGCAACCAGACTGGCTCCTTCGCGCATCCTTTGCTGCGAGTCCTGTAATCTGCCGAAATCTGCCGCTCTTCCCCGAGGGCTGGCAACCTCTTTCGCCAAACTGCCCACGAGATAGCAGCTTGAGTACTGTTGACCCAGTCCCCGTCTCTGCGTCGCCCCGCAAACCCGGGAGCCGGTCTGGCCGAATTTCCGCGCCGGATCCCGTTGCACCGGGCGACCCCTTCGCCGCCGGTGGCGAATGTGGTGCACTCATGGCGCAGGTGGACTGGTCCGCCACGCCTCTCGGTCCGGTCGAAACCTGGCCGCAGAGCCTCCGCACCGTCGTCCGCATCCTGCTCACTTCGCGTTTCGCGATGTGGATGGGCTGGGGTCCGGAGCTGACCTTCCTCTACAACGACTCCTACGCGCAGATGACGCTCGGCAAGAAGCACCCCTGGGCGCTTGGCAAGCCGGCTCGGGAAGTCTGGCGGGAGATCTGGGGTGACATCGGTCCCCGCATCGAAACCGTTCTCCGCACCGGCATCGCCACATGGGACGAGGCGCTGCTCCTCTTCCTCGAGCGCAGCGGCTACCGCGAAGAAACCTACCACACCTTCTCCTACAGCCCGCTCAGCGGCGATGACGGCCGCATTACCGGCATGCTGTGCGTGGTCACCGAGGAAACCGACCGCGTTATCGGCGAACGCCGGCTAAGTTTCCTGCGCTCGTTTGCTTCTGCCCTGGGTCAGGCCATCGCGGAAGCCGATGTTCTGGCGGCCATGGAGAGCAGCCTGGCCCAGAACCAGAAGGACCTCCCCTTCACCATCACGTATCTCCTTGGCGAAGATGGCGCCCTTCGCCTTGCTTCCACCAGCGGCATCCAGCCCGGCCACCCCGCGGCTCCCAAACAACTCGAGGTTGAGAACTCCCCCTGGCCTCTCGGCGAACTCATGAGCGGCGGGAACCGGGTCGTCATCGATGACCTCGGCCGTCTTTTCCAGGACCTTCCTGCCGGGGCCTGGGCTGTTCCACCCACCCGCGCAGTCATGATCAGTCTGCAAAGGAAGGGGCAGGATCGCCCTGCCGGCTTCTTCATTGCAGGTCTGAACCCCTGGCGCCAGCTCGACCCCGAGTATGCGGGATTCATCGAACTCGTCGCCGGCCAAATCGCCGCGGGTCTCGCGAATGCGCGCGCCTACGAGCAGGAGCGCCGCCGCGCCGAGGCCCTCGCCGAGCTGGATCGCGAGAAGACCATCTTCTTCTCCAACGTCAGCCACGAATTCCGCACGCCGCTCACCCTGATGCTCGGCCCGCTTGAAGACGTGCTGCGCAAGCGCGACCAGACTCTTCCCGCCGAGGAGCTTGCCCAGATCGAAACCGTCCACCGCAACGGTCTGCGCCTGCTCAAGCTCGTCAATACGCTGCTCGACTTCTCCCGCATCGAAGCCGGCCGCATCCAGGCCCTCTATCGCCCCGTCGATCTCAGCGCCCGCACCGCCGACCTCGCCAGCGTCTTCCGCTCCGCCATGGATCGCGCCGGCCTCGGCTACCGCATTGCATGCGAGCCGCTGCCCGAACCGGTCTACGTCGATCTCGATATGTGGGAGAAGATCGTCCTCAACCTTCTCTCCAACGCCTTCAAGTTCACTCTCCAGGGCTCGGTCGAAGTCAGCCTCCGCCCCGTCGACGGTCAGGTCGAGCTTTCCGTTCGCGACACCGGAACCGGCATCCCCGAATCCGAATTGCCGCGCGTCTTCGAGCGCTTCCACCGCATCGAAGGCGCCGCCGGCCGCACCCACGAGGGCACCGGCATCGGCCTGGCGCTCGTTGACGAGCTGGCGCGCCTCCATGGGGGCACCGTCCAGGTCAGCAGCCGTCCGGGGGCCGGCACCACGTTTACCGTGCGCGTTCCTTTCGGTTCATCGCACCTGCCGGCGGAGCGCCTGGCCCTCGCCGATCAGCCCTCGGCGAACACGCTGGGAGCCGCTCCTTACGTCCAGGAAGCGCTGCGCTGGCTCCCAGGGGAAAACTCCGCCGACGAACCGCTCGTCAAGGATCTTGCCTACGAGGAAATGGGCGTGCTCCTCGAACGCAAGGATCATGAGAAGCGGGCGCGCATTCTTCTCGCCGACGACAACCGCGACATGCGCGAATACGTCCAGCGGCTGCTGAGTCGCAAATTCAGCGTCACCGCGGTCGCTGATGGAGAAGAAGCCCTAGCTTCCGCCCGCGACAATCCGCCCGACCTCGTCCTGACCGACGTCATGATGCCGCGCATGAACGGCTTTGAGCTGCTGCGCGCCCTCCGCTCCGATGACGCGACCGCTGCCATCCCCATCCTCATGCTCTCGGCCCGCGCCGGCGAAGAGGCCGAATCGGAAGGTCTGGAATCGGGCGCCGACGACTACCTCGTGAAACCGTTCACCGCCCGCGAACTCCTCGCCCGGGTCAGCTCCCACATCGCCATGCAGCGGCTGCGGCAGGAGTTGACGGTCCGGGAACGCGAGCTTCGCACCAAAGCCGAGAACGCCGAGTCCCAGTACCGCGCCATCCTCGAAAGCATCTCCGAGGGCTTCATCTTTCTCGACCGCGATTGGCACATCCTCTATGCCAACGAACAGGTCGCCGGCCTCGGCGGCGTCCCGCTCTCCAGCATCCTGGGCAAAACCCTCTGGGAGGCCTTCCCCGGCGCTGCCGAGTCTCCCTTTGCCCCCATCTACCGAAAGGCCATGGAATCCGGCGAGGTCGCGCACATCGAGGACTACTACCAGCCCACCGGCCGCTGGATTCGCTCCAACCTCTACCCCTCACCCGACGGCCTCTCCATCTTTGCTCAGGACGTCACCGAGCGCCGCATCCAGCAGGAGAAACTCCTCCTCACCGAAAAGCTGGCCGCCACCGGCCGCCTTGCCGCAACCATCGCCCACGAGATCAACAATCCTCTCGAGTCGGTCCTCAACCTCGTCTATCTGGCTCGCACCTCGCGCGCCGAGATATCGCGAATCCGCGAGTATCTCGAAACCGCGGAGAAGGAACTGACCCGCGTCTCCCATATTGCGCGCCATACGCTGGGCTTCTATCGCGAAACCTCGCTCCCCGCCGACATCGATCTCCCCGCGCTCCTCGAAGAAGTGTTCACCGTCTATGACAGCCGGCTCCGCGCATCGTCGATCGCGGTCCGCCGCGACTTCACCATCGTTCCCACCATCCGGGGACTGCGCGGCGAACTCCATCAGGTCTTCTCGAACCTCATCTCCAATTCCATCGATGCGATGCGCGAAGGCGGATCGCTGAACCTGTCCATCCGTCAGCCCGAGGAGGCCCGCAACCGAGGGATTGTCGTGATCATCCGCGACACCGGCATGGGCATACCGCAGGAGAATCTCCCGCGCCTGTTCGAGCCGTTCTTCACCACCAAATCCAGCGCCGGCACCGGACTCGGCCTCTGGGTGGTCCGCCAGTTCGTCACCTCCTGGGGTGGCACTGTGGAGGTCCAAAGCGAAACGGATAGCGTCCGCCACAGCACTACGTTTACTCTGTTCCTGCCCCTGGTGGCGGTTTCGGAAAAGCGCGCGGCGCCGGACAAAGCTCCCGCGTCTGTCATGTAATCTCTGGGGAAGAGGACCTTTCTTGCTCGATCAGATCGTCTTGCTTCAGTCCCACACTTCACCGATGCCGCCGCCGCAGCCATCGGACGACCACGGCCGCGCGACTTCCCGCACCAGTCTCCGCGTGCTGGTGGTCGACGACGAGCGCCTCATCGCGGACACGGTCACGATGATCCTCTCTCAGCACGGGTTTTCAGCGGTGGCGGCCTACAGCGGCGAACAGGCCATCGAGGCCGCCCGCGCGCAGCAGCCCGATATCGTGCTCAGCGACGTGCTGATGCCGAAAATGTCGGGCGTCGAGCTTGGCATTCGCCTGCGGAGCGAGTATCCGCAAGCCCGGGTGCTCCTGTTCTCCGGCCAGGCGGCGACCAGCGAACTGATGCGCAAGGCCCATGACGACGGCCACGACTTCGAACTCTTCCCCAAGCCGATCCACCCCGAAGAGCTGATCGCGAGATTGAAGACCCGCGCGTAAGCCGCCCGCTGTGGACGCAACTGCGGCTAGTTCTCGAGCTTCTTCGTGACCAGTTCGTTCAGCAGAGCTGGGTTCGCCTGGCCTTTTGACGCCTTCATCACCTGGCCGACAAAGAACGCTGCGACGGTCTTCTTGCCTTTGCGGTACTGCTCGACCTGCGCCGGATTGGCGGCGATCACGTCGTCGATCATCTTTTCCAGCACCGAGGAGTCCGTGATCTGCTGCGGCTTCTCCCGCTCGTAGACGGCGGGAAAGTCCTCCTTGCGCTCGAAGCAGACGTCGAAGAGTTGCTTGAGCTGCTTCGAGGAGAGCTTGTTGTCTTCGCTCAGATCGGCGGCCTGCGCGATGCCCTTCATGGAGATCGGCGACTGCTCCAGCTCGAGGCCGGCGGCCTTCAGGCGCATCGTCAGCTCGCTCTGCACGAGGTTGGCGACGCGGCGGGGATTCTTTGCGGCGCGGGCGGCGGCTTCGAACTGATCCGCAAAAGCGCGCGTCGCGGTCAGCGTCTGCGCGTCCTGCTCCGTGATTCCATACTCGGCGATCATGCGGGCGCGCCGCGCCTCAGGCAGCTCGGGCATGCGGGAGGCGATCTCAGATCTCCAGGCCTCGGTGACGATGAGCGGCGGCAGATCGGGCTCGGGGAAGTAGCGATAGTCGTGGGCCTGCTCCTTCGAGCGCATCGAATAAGTCCGGCCTTCGTTGGCGTTCCAGAGCCGGGTCTCCTGGAGGACGCGGCCGCCGCCTTCGACGATCTCGATCTGGCGCTCGATCTCGTATTCGAGCGCGGCGCGGATGAAGCGGAAGGAGTTGACGTTCTTGACCTCGGCCTTGGTGCCGAATTCCTCCTGGCCGCGCGGCCGGACGCTGACGTTCGCGTCGCAGCGCAGCGAGCCTTCTTCCATGTTGCCGTCGCTCACGCCGGTGTAGACGATGATCTCCTTCAGACGCGTCAGGTACTCGAAGGCCTCGTCCGGGGTGCGCATGTCGGGCTCGCTGACAATTTCAATCAACGGAGTCCCGCAGCGGTTCAGGTCCACGTAGGTCCTCGTGGCGGAGTCGGGAAAGCCATCATGGAGGCTCTTGCCGGCGTCCTCTTCCATGTGGAGACGGGTGATTCCGATGCGCTTCTTGCTGTCGGCGTTCGGAACATCGATCCAGCCGTGCTCGGCGAGGGGCTTGTCATACTGCGAGATCTGGTAGCCCTTGGGCAGGTCCGGATAGAAGTAGTTCTTGCGCGCGAAGATGGAGCGCTCGCGGACCTGGCAGTTCAGCGCCAGCGAGGCGAGCGTCGCGAACTCGACCGCGCGGCGGTTCAGGACGGGCAGGGCTCCGGGCAGGCCGAGGCAGACCGGGCAGACATTGGTGTTGGGGGGCGCGCCGAACTTGTTGGCGCAGCCGCAGAAGGCCTTGGTCTCGGTGAGCAGCTGGACGTGGACCTCCAGGCCGATGACGGCTTCGTATTTGGCGCGGACTTCCGGCGAGAGCGTAACGGCGGTGGCCATGGGAAGTTCCAGTCTAAAACGAGTAGCCCGTAGCCGGTAGCCGGTGGCCAGTAGCCAGAACGCGGGCGACGGCCAGGTTCACCCCAAGAAGCTAGCGCTTTCGGGCATGCAAACGTCCATGGGAATGGAGCGGTGCGTCAGCCGAAGGTACTGTGGCTGGGAGTTTCGGATGCCATTTCGGGAAGGGCGCAGATCCCCCTTCGATAGCAAGGGGTCCCATAGCAAGTTGGAGTTGGAGTCTGGGCCGAGGGAGGGCAGGGGTGTCCTGAGGGAGGGTTGGCTCGACGCGCTGTTTGGGGTGGCGTGGCCGGTCGGTAGTGGTTGGTGATCAGCCAGCAGGCGGTAGCCTGTAGCCGGTAGCTGGGATGCGTTCGTCCTTTCAAAAATTCGTTTTTAGGGGGTGGATCCCTCGGGATGTTGTTGATTCCGGGGCGGAGCTTCTGGCTGAACCCCCGGGGGGATGGCAAGTCGGTTAACGGATCAGAGAACCCGTTCGACGCGTGCCTCACTTCGTTCGGCACTTGCTCAGGGCAGGCTCGCGATTGAGACCGTTTCTTCCTTTGCCCGGCTCTGCTGAATGAGGTCGTGGATGGCGCGGTCCTGCTGGGCGAGGTTCTCAAAAGGAGTGGCGCGGGCAGCGTTGAATTCCTCGCGGGTTTCCTTATAGCGAGGAGCGAACATGTCGGTCATCTCGCGCTCGACTTTGCTCAGCTCCTTGTCCCAGTCCTTCTTGAGGTCGCGGAAGCTGAGGTTGCTGGACCGCTCGCGTTTGGGGTTGGGGATCGGAGCGGGTTCGGGGCTCGGGGTGCCGGGTTTCGGTTGGTTATTGGTGTTCGCTGCTTCGTGCTCGGGGCTGGCGCCTGGGTCGAAGATTTCGTGTTCGGGGATGCCGAGGCGGCGGAGTTTGAGGCGGAATTTGGCGGCTTCGAGGCGCTGCGTTTGTATGGAGTGGGCGAGGCGGCATCCGTTGAGGAGGGCGTGGCCGTTGGGGACGGGGA
>Ga0224555_1000335_pt1 | contig 71933 bp, 45 predicted proteins | sample 714S23034metaG_FD_180687 | JGI IMG/M metagenome (GOLD analysis project Ga0224555, IMG submission 180687) | Peat soil microbial communities from Stordalen Mire, Sweden - 717 S2 30-34 | ecosystem: Environmental > Terrestrial > Soil > Wetlands > Peat | place: Sweden: Norrbotten County, Stordalen... | reverse complement strand
CGCATGGGGCCGCCATTCGTGATGGTCTCAAAGAGCGCCGACGAGTTCGCCGCTCTCAGTTAAGCCGCTATCCTTGGGAACAGATTACTTTAAGTTAGCGCCTATGCCCCTGGCCCCACTGTCCTTTAGTTAAGTACTTGATACAGAAAGGAATGTACAATGTATTTACATTCTGCTCCAATAGCGGACGCGGCCTATGGTTGCAGTAACGATTTTTGCGCGCAGTTGGAGAAGTTGGGGCTCTCCTACTTGCTGGACGCCTCGATGGGCGCTTGCCTCTGGGACGCCGATCCCCGGCCGAGTTTGCCGCCCTCGCAGGGAAAAACAGGGCGTCCGCAAATGGTGTGTCAGACTGGCAGTGCGCAAGCCAAGCGATGGAAGCTCACGGAGTTTCTGCAAGAGCGGTTTGCCAAGTGCGTTCGGAAGATGGTGATCCGCAGGACGAGCCAAGGGGAGTTGCGGGCCAAGGTCTGGGAGTGTGAGGTGTGGGTGTGGGAAGACCGGAGCGCCCCGCCCCTGGCACGACGCCTCGTGGCCCGGGAGATGGAAGGCGGGGAAATCAAAGTGTCGTGGACCAAGGCGCCCAAGGAAATGAGCGATGAGGAGTTGGCCTACATGCAGGGGCAACGGCACTGGATTGAGCGGGGGTTCGAGGACGCCAAGAGCCAACTGGGCATGGCGGACTATGAAGTGCGCAAGTGGCCTGGCTGGCACCACCACATCTCGTGAAGAGGCACCGACAACGCCAGGCGGCGGCGAAAAGCCACGCCCGCAGCCAGCAAAGAAAGCGATTGAAATCGTAACAAAGCAGACTAACCCATTTTGGTTTGGCAATTGCGCCATTTTGCCGGCCGCGAAACGGCAAAACTTTCCGGTTGACACCTTCGTTCCAGTTCGGAATTATGCGGCCAAGATGAGTGCGGTCGAAAAGAAACTCTCCCTTGCCCGCGCGGCGTCAATAAACCGGCGGCGGTGAAAAAGCAAATTCCCAACAGTATTTTTTCAAACAAACCCCTGGACAATTATAATTATGGAAAACAAAACCATCAAATTTGACCGGCGAAATTTTCTGGGCGGCGTTGCCACCGCCACCGCGGGATTCGCCTTGTTGCCCGGGAATGCAGCCGGGGAAATTGACACCAATGAACCCGGCGGCCCGGCAAAGTTGCCGCAGGACAATTCATGGCCGATTTTTAATGTTTGCAACTTTGGCGCCGTGGGCGATGGTGTCGCTTTAAATACCGCGGCGATTCAATCCGCGATTGATAGTTGCAACAATAAGGGAGGCGGCACCGTGTTTTTCCCTCCGGGCAATTTTGTTTCAGGCACTATTCAAATTAAGAGCAATGTCAACCTGTATCTTTCAGCGGGGGCAACGGTGTGGGGCAGCAAAAGTAGAGGCGATTATCGCCGCGGCGGCCTGGTTTATGCCGAAGACGCCAGGAATATAAGCATCACGGGAAGTGGAACATTCGATGGAAATGGGAGGTATTTCTTTGGAACATCCCCCAATCAAGGCCATGGCGGCGCAACGGCGAGACCACAAACATGGAAGCCCGGCAATTTGATGACATTATTGCGCTGCAATAATGTGCTCTTGAAGGATTTTACCGTTGCAAACAGCACTGAATGGACCATTCATCCAATTGATTGCGAAAGGGTGACCATCGCCGGGGTATCCATCCTGAACGAAGACGGCCACAATACCGATGGAATAGACCCGGATGGGTGCTCAAAAGTGCGCATATCCGATTGTTATTTGCGTTGCGGCGATGATGCCATTGTGCTGAAAATTACCGACAGACCCGGGGGAAATAAAGTCTGCCGTGATATTGTGGTCACAAACTGTGTGCTTCAGACACCGGAAACAGGTTTGAAAATCGGCACGGAAACCTGCGGGGAATTTAGAAACATTACCTTTTCAAACTGCGCGGTTTTTGATTCGGGAGGCGGATTTGGATTGATTATGAGAGATGGAGGCCTCATTGACGGCATGGTCGTTAGCAATGTTACCGTGGATTGCGACAAAAACCGCGGGCAGGGAATTTATATATGGTCTCACCGGAGAAACGATAACACTCCCTGGGGCATGATCAGGAATGTAACTATATCTGATATGGAAATAAGAGGGGGTGGCGGCATTTTTGTAAGTGGCGCAATGGAAAAGCGCATTGAAGGATTGACCCTGCAAAATATCCGGGTCAATGTAGTGGAAGGTCGAAATACAAAATTCAATGATGATCCCCCGGATCCCTTCACTGTTTTCGGACACAAGGAGGCGCCCTATGATGTTTTTTGCCGTTATGTGGATGATCTAAAGCTTCGCAATATCCAACTCATCTGGAGCAAACCTGAAAATGCAAAATGGGGCGGCGCCTTGCGTTGCTGGCATGTCCGGGATTTAGAAATCGCCGGTTTTATCGGACGCCAGTCCCTGCCTTCGGCGTCCCCTGTAATCGGGTTAAAGGATGCAAAGGGAGTATTTATTCACAATTGCCGCGCTCCTGAAGGCACAGGCACCGTCCTTCATCTCGATGAGGGAACCGAGAGGGTGACCGTCATGGGCAATGAATTCAGTCGCGCCAAAAAACTGTATGTCTTGGGTGCCGGGGTGGATGCCATGGAACTATTCGAAGCCGGCAACCGGCTGCCAACCTGAAACCTTGCCCGCGTAGCGTCAATGAAGATGAACGCTCCGGCCCAGGCGTTGCAGGATTTGGAGGAAATGCTCGCGTGCGGTCGGTTCCAGTCCCGCGCACGGTTCATCCAGAATCAACAACGCCGGTTTGGCCATCAAGGCGCGTCCGACTTACAACCCCGTCAACCGATGAAGGCCAACGGCCACGTTTTGAAAGCCGTTGCGGCCAGGGTGAATTGCGGATAAATCGGCGGCGGGGGATTTTGTTCATAAGCAGGAATGTGCAAGGGACCTATTTCACTTCGTCCACGAATTGTCGGTATTGAGCTTCTGCCTGATCCGGCGTCGCGGGGTCGTTGAGAATGACCAGGCGATACCGGAACGCGGCCGACTTTCTTGGCTGAATGGTGAAGTTTAATTTCTCCTTCCCGCTGCTGAAAATTGCCTGGCCGAGCGGGTTGGCGGCAAACAAGCCGTAGCCTCGCGCGTGCCAGTATGTCGGAAACCCGGCATTCTGGGGATGGTCGAGCATTATGAGTGTAACCGCTTCCTGGTTCACCTTGCCCGTCAACATCGTCCAGCGTCCGCGCGTGCCCCAAACCGCGTCTCCGGTTTTGCCCTCGCTGCTGCGATATAATCCACTCACGCCGGTATTATTCATGGCCTTTACCGTGGTGGGCCGGCCGCTTGCGTCGGTGAACGTCACCGCTTCGGTTGATGGTTGCTCCAGTTCCCGTCGCACGCGCAGACCCAACATGCCATCCTTTGCGTCCTTGAACACCACGGATTTGTCCAGAGCGGTGAGAGTTGAAATCCGGTCCACCACGCGCCGGCCCGGCCCGGCCCGGAAGATAAAATCAGCCGTCTCGTGCAGGATCGGCTGGCCGTCGGGCATCATCCAGTCCATTGCGACTTCAAGCTCGCCTTGATCCGCGCCACTGCTCGTTTTTACAATGCGCCGATGCACCACCGTGCCCATCTTCGCCTGCTGCTCCGCTGGCAACGCGGTTGAGTTGTTCCAGAAATCCACGCCGTTGACGTTTTCGTAATTGAGCCAAAGCCCCACATGATGCGGATGGTCCGTCCGCTCACCCGGACGTGGTTCGAGTGGGTAACCGCGTGTGACAATCGTGCCACTGGCCGTGCGAAGCGGAAACAGCACCGGCTTTTTCAACGTGTCCGGCCAGATATATGAAGTGAATGGCTGGCCATCCACGAGCACCTCCACGCGGTTGGAGGCTTCGTTTGGGACGACCGCGACGCCTTTATCCGGCGTGGCTGGCGCGGCGCGAAGACCGGAAGCGATGACCAAAGCAATGCAGAGCACACCAAAGCGAAAAAGCTGGACTGACATGAGCAAAAGACTCGCCGTAACCGGACGAAACGTCAAGGGCCGTTCAATTCTATTTTTCGACGGCTGATTTTGGGTATGCACGATGAAATCCTGATGACGCCGCGATTGGCAGCTTGAAAAGTCCATTGCAATGGGGTTGCCAGGTGTAATTTTGGAAACTGGCTGGTGGCATTGGTGTTTCTGCGTCGGCCACTTCGCCGGGCATGTCTCCATCTAATCCTTCTCGCCGCCGGGTGCTGCATTTCAATGTCGTGGCCAGATAGTCAGACAAGTGTCGTGAGTTTGCATCGAAGCGGGTTCCATTTCGGTTGGACCACGTTGCCGGACAAAAAGAAGAGGAGATTTGCGATACGGTTTGTGACGAGCACAAATTCCGTCTGGAAAAGTGCGGATCGTCCAATTTGTTCACGCCCATTCCAAGTTAGATCTGATAGTCGGAGAACAAATGTGCTGACCGACTGAGAGATTTGCTCGTCAATTGCGGGGAATCGATGGGAGAACTGTCGCAACAACCGGCCAACTCTCGTGTCGTTTCGCCCTCAAGGCGCGATCCCGGCCCAGCTACCAACGAAAAATACAGGCATTACCACGATGCGGAGCCGTCCGAGGACGACGCAGACCCAAAACTGGCAAAAATTGCCGATTGACTTGGGATTCCCACATGGTATTATCCGCAGTATTGATTGCAGGAGGCCATAATGAAAAATGAACAAATGTTCAAACTTGTTTTTTCAGCGTTGGTTTCTATGTTCGCGGCCGTTGCAATCACAACCGCAGTAGCGGAAACGCGACTTCACGCGGATGCCGGCGGAACCGATCCGGCAACGGGGGAACGCGCCGCGACCTGGGAAGCGACGCTTCGCGCCGATTTAGGGCGGATGACCCAGAATTTGACAGCCTCCCTGAAGCCCTGGCCGGTGCCCGCCGGACGCTTCCTTGCCGAGGATTACGGGGCCAAAGCGGATGGGAAGACCGACAATACCGCATCCGTGCAAAAAGCCGTTGATGCTTGCGCCGCCGCCGGCGGCGGCGCGGTGCTGCTAACTAAAGGAGCGTATGTGATTGATGCGATCCACTTGAAGAGCGGGGTCATGCTTGAAGTCGGCAAGAACGCCGTGCTGGAAGACATTTATGCGATACCGAACTTATCGCAAACAAAGGCGAAGGTGCTGGTCTTGGCCGATCACTGCAACCACGTTGGCATTCGCGGCCTGGGCGAGCTTGTGGGTCCAGGTCCTGATGGCCACTTTAACGATCGTAACGCCAAGGGCACAGCCCGGAGACGCCTGTTTGGTTTCATGAAATGCACGCAAGTTGTCGTGGACGGCATCCACGTGCGCAACAACGGACCGGCATGGTCGGACTTCACGGAGTGCGACGACGTGATTATTCAAGGCATCAACGTCGAGAACCAAGCCTGCCGCTTCAATGACGGGCTCGATATCTGCGGATGCCGCAATGTCATCGTTCGGGATTGCTTCGTGAACTCAGAGGATGACGGGTGTTGTTTTAAGGAAAACAGCAACCGCAGCATGGAGAATGTTCTGGTGGAGAACTGCAAATTTTACAGCACGTGCAGTGCCCTCAAACTCGGCACCGCATCCAAGGGCGGATTTCGCAACGTGGTAGTGCGAAACGTCGAAGTTGGTGGTCCCTCGGCCGATATGCCAGCCATCGACCGCAGACTGGCGATAGCCGGCATTTCGTGGGAGTCGGTTGACGGCGGAGTTGTGGAAAACATATTATGTTCGCAAGTCCACATCGTGCGCACCGAGTCTCCGCTCTATCTGCGTCTTGGACATCGCGATCGTTCCAAAGGGGTTGGGGCGATCCGGCGCGTGATCTTCGACCACGTCAGCGGGAAAGACAATGGCATCCGCGGGTCGATCTTCACCGGCATTCCGGGAGCCGCCATCGAGGATGTGATCGTTCGTGACGCAACGATCTTGGTGTCCGGAGGTGGAGAGGCGCAAAAACCCAAGGGAGAAATGGAAGACAGTTATCCCGATGCGTGGATATTCGGCCGGCAATCTCCGGCTTATGGATTTTGGCTGCGCCACGCGCACAACATCGCCTTCTTCAACGTCGCCGTCACCCCGCAGAAAAGCGATGCCCGCCGTGCCTACGGTCTCGATGCAGACGTAAGCAATGCTACGCTGGATGGGAAGGATCTTTCGGATTCACTGAATCGAACTGATAATGGGTTGATTACCGCGCCGGCGTCACAAACAAATTCTTCTCAGTAATTCTATGAAACGCCGTGATTTTCTGAAAACCGCAGGTCTCGCCACAGCCGCCGGCGCTTTTGCATCAGTTCCTCCCAACGGTTTCTCGGCCGAATCAACAACTCCGCCGACAGCCCATAAACCCAAACGCATGACGGCCTACTATTTCATGGGACAGGATCTTTGTCTGGTGCGACGGCATTTGCGTGCCGATATGGAGTGGATGAAAGCCATCGGTACGGATGCGGTAGCCATCGGCATCCATGAGTTCCAACTCAATTACGGCAGAGCCATGCAGCTCGACATCCTGTTTGAGGAGGCTCGCCGGGCTGGCGTGGGAGTATTTGCAATCCCATCGCGTTGGGGTGGCCTCGTTGCTGGCTGGCCACCCGCCGCCGGGCAGTTCGCCGCCACGCATCCAGAGGCTTGGGCGCTTAATGCGAACGGCAATCCTCACTTCGCCGTTTTCTGTGGCGGGAACGTCTGCAGCATTTTTAATCCGGAGCTGCTGACGTTTTTTCAAGAGACGTTATCCAATATGCTTTCGCAATGGCCTCTTGATGGCATCGTCTGGGATGAACTCAAGACCCTTGATATAGAGGATTATTCCGCCCACGCGGTGCGCGTCCTGGGGCGGCCGGCAAAGGTGGCGGATCAGTTCCAGGCCACCATCAAGTTCTTCAGTCAGGCAAATCAGTTTGCTCGCGGCAAAAAACCAGAACTTGTTATTTCGAACTTTATCTATGCCCACTTGCCCGATGCGGCTATGCAGTCTTGCGCCTCCATCCAAGGTTTGGATTACTTTGGCATCGACGGACGCTGCTGGCCCGGAAGTCAACCCGCTGAAAAGGTGCTCTTTGGCAACATGGATCGCGCCCGGAAGGTATGTGCGGCCAGAGGACTGGGATCGTTGGCCCTCGTAGAAACTCAATTTATGGGCGCGGCGGACGCGCGGAGAACACTCGAACATCTTCCCGCATTTCTGGAGCAGCCGTTGGATCATCTTCTGTATTATTATCACGGAACCAGCCGCAATGATGAGGACGTGTGCATGGATGGGATGAGGCCCCTGCTTGAAAAATGGCGGAAAAATTAACTGGCACTCGCGAAACCAAAATCTTTGCCGCCCGGTTCGGCGCGGGCATTGATGTGTCTCCGGTTGCCCTTTTGATCTATCAGCCACATGGAAGGGATGGCTTCGATGCCAATTTGCCGCGCGAATGTATTGTCCCATTTCAGCCCGTCAATATATTGCGGCCATTCCATCTTATGGCTGAAGACAAACCAATCGAGCGATGATGGAGTTTTCGCCACCCACAGGTAATCTAAAACATTGACGTAACCATCCTGCTCCGACAGCCTGCTTCAAATGAAGATTAAGACGATAACTCTGCGGTTACTTGTGTTTGCGATGTTGCCCAGCAGTTGGGCAGCCGATTATTACGTCGCGCCAACCGGAGATGATGCGTCCCCGGACGGAACGATCGCCCGGCCTTTCAAAACCCTGGGCAGGGGCGCTGCCATGCTCAAAGATCCCGGGGATGCGTTGTTCCTCCGGGGAGGCACGTATCAAAATCAGAAGATGGTGGTGGCGGTGTCTGGCACCGCGACCGCGCCCATTCAAATCCTGGCTTATGCGGGGGAAACGCCGGTCATTGATGGGCGGAATCTCTCCCAGTCTGGCGGACGTTCCAGTCCCTTGGTCACCTTGAGCGGAGATTATCTCGTTGTGAACGGATTGGAAGCCAGGTACTCGAGCGGCCGCGGCATCATGGTCAACGGCAGCTATGATCGGGTCTCCCACGTCTTTTCCCATCACAATTCCGGGGAGGGCATCATGGTCACCGGGAAGGGCGTTTCCAACGTAGTCGAGTATTGTGACGTCTGGTGGAATGTCTGTCACAATGAGTACGCCCGCGCCGCGAAGGCAGGACAAGACTGGGGCACCGCCTTATGTTCCGCGCGCTCTCCGCGCGCCACGATTTTGCGCCACAACACGGTGCATGACAATTGGGGGGAAGGGTTGGACACCTACGAGGCTTATGACACGATTATTGAAGACAATGTTATTTTCAACAACTGGTCCGTAAACCTGTACACGTCGGACACCCCCAACTCCATTGTGCGGCGGAATTTGATTTACAACACCCCTCATTCCCCCGTGGCGGACTCGATGCCTCCGGAGAGCGTGCGAGTTAAAGGCAAATCCGTCGGCAATCGCGTGGCCTGCGGCATCGGATTCTGCGACGAGGTCGCCGGCAGCGGCCGTTTTGCCAAATCAACCAACGTGCTCATCGTCAACAATCTGGTCATGGGATGCAACGGCAATTTCAATTATTGGAATCAGGACCGGGCCGCCCCTGAATCCACCGGGTTGCAGGGATGCCTTATCGCGTACAATACGTTCGTCAACACCGAAGACCAAGGCCCCAATCGCACTCAAAGGGCGAACCTATCCATCGGGAAGGGTTCCCATCTTAATGCAAGGATAGAGAATAACCTCTTCGTGCAAGAAGATGCGGTTCGCCTGGCCAAGGTTGTGAACGACGCGGAATTGCATTTTTCCCATAATCTCTGGTCTGCCAATGTGCCGGCCGGGATGGCAGGCCCCGGCGACATCCTTGGGAATCCAGGGCTGGCTAAAACTGGCGCGACGGGGCCGGGACAACTCGCGGCGAGTTGGTTTAAAGTGGCGGCCGGTTCCCCGGCTATCGGCGGAGCAAAAGCAATCTCTGAGGTCAGTGAGGACTTTTTTGGCAATCCACGCGGAATCAACCCCACCCTTGGCGCGTATGAATTTAAATGATAAAATTCATTGGGTTTTGAGGTGATACTTGGTTGACGTTTGCCAAGGCCGGGCACACTATGAGCGACACGATATGATGCGATGCTGGATTATTGTATTTCTGGCCGGACTGGGCCATTTGCAGGCGGCCCCCTCCTCCGAATCGACGCCGGAGTTGTGGAAGCTGGCCAAGGAGTCCGCGGACGTTCACCGGTTTTCGACGCTTTTTTCCGCGCAGGACGTGCGAGATTATTTGTCATCGGAGGCCGGGCTGGCCGAGGCCATTCAGTGGTGCCAGGCCTCTGGGGTAACGAAGGTGTATTTGGAGGAATCCCGCAGTGGTTACCAGGCGGACCGGGCGACGCTGGCGCGCGCGCGGGAGAGTTTTCGGGCGGCAGGATTGGCGGCCTCGGGATGCGTGACGACCACGCGCGTAGGGAAGCCCTCGGATCATTGGGGGAGCCGCATTTCCTGTTACACCGACCTTGCCACGCAGGACCGGGTCCAGGCCAGTTTCGAGTACGCGGCCGGCCTGTTCGATGAGATCATGATTGACGACTTTTGGTTTACCGATTGCACCTGTTCGAATTGCAACGCGGCGCGCCTGGCGCGGGTGGTCACTGTCGGCTCGAAGACTTATCCGGTCAGCGGCGATACCTGGGTGGATTATCACTGCGAGTTGATGCTGAGGGTGTCCCAGGACCGTGTGCTGGCCGCCGCTAAACGCGTCAATCCGAAAGCGCGGTTGATTATCAAGTATCCGCAATGGTACGAGAAATACCAGGACCGGGGCTACGACGTAGTGCGGGAGACCGCCGCCTTCGATCGTATCTGGGTGGGCACCGAAACCCGCGACTATTCCGACCGGGAGTGGGGCGGCACGCCGCAGTATTCAGGGTATTTTGTGATGCGCTGGCTGGGTGGCATCGGCGCCGCAAAGTGCGGGGGCGGCTGGTTCGACTGGCTTGGCACGACCGAGCATACTTATGTCGAACAAGCCCGTCAGACCATATTGGGAGGCGCGCGCGAATCCATGTTGCATTGTTACGGCGGGATTCAACATGGGGCGGATATCGGAGCGCTACGCGCCAATATTCCCGAATTGCTGACCGTCGCCGGTGAGGTGCGGCGCCGCGAGCCGGTGGGCATCGCCGTTGACAAACCGCCCGGCAGCAGTCCGCAGGAAGAACCGCACGTCTTCGATTTTGTCGGCATGATCGGTCTGCCTCTTGCACCCTGTCATGAGTTTCCGACCAACGCCCCGTCCGCGTTCCTTTCCGTTCAAGCCCTGGCTGACCCCAACCTGGCGGCGGAACTGCGTGATTTCATCGCAACGCGAAGGCCGGTATTGCTGACAGATGGCTTGGCGCGGCGCCTGACGGGCCTCGTCAACCTCACGGCCACCAATGTTTCCGTGCTGGCCGTGGGAGGCCAGCCGAAATCCCTGCTCGAATTGCCGCAAACGCGCTTGGACGATCTGCGGGCGCCTTTGCTCAGCGCGCTCCAAACGAGCTTTCGCGCGCCGAACCGAGTGGCGCTCTATCTATTCACGCATGGCGGATGGGTGGTGGAAAATTTCAACGATGCACCCGTGGAAGTGGTGCTTAACGGCCAGGCGTTGAAGGTGGAAGCGCGAGGGTGGCGCTATCATTGGGAGTAGCGTGTGGGCGCGAGGCCTGAGTGGGTAGTCGCTCATTTTCCCGGCGCAGGTTCTTTGCCGTAGCCGGCTGTGGGCTTGCCGTCGTCATCCAATTTGCCACAGGCCCAGAGCAACCCGCGTGTCACCAGATCCAAATAGGCGCTGTCTTCCACCGTTTTGTTGGCGTGTCCGAGGGTTGTACCGAAAACGCGCGCCTTGCCGTAGGTGTTGACCCAGATGCATGTGGTGTCGGGGCCATTCGTGATAGCGATGGTCTTGGCCAGCGGCACACAATTGGGCCACAATTTCTTCATGCGATACAATTCATCCGGCGCCGGGTCCTGCCAGAGGGCCGGGAAACCTCTCATGATTGGATGCTCAGGCTTGATGTTGGTGACCTCGAACTTGCGCGCCGCATCATGATAATATGAACTAACCCCCAGCAGTTTGCGCCATTCATCGGTGGTGGATCCGCGGTAGCTATGTATCGCGCAGTGAACGACCACCGCCGGGACGCCTTCGAAATGGGCTTGGGCGATGTGCTCGACGAAAGCGACGTTGGTCTGGTCGGCGAAACACTCGTCATGCACAATGACGTCATAGCCCTTGCTCCAATCGGGCTTTTCGTAGATGCTCATGCGATGGTCCCGAATCACCCCGCCCTTGGAACTGCCGCCCTCGAACAGGATGTCCCAGGTGACGTTGGCGCGCGCGCTAATGCCTTCCGTCAATATTGTTTTTTGAGCCTCGTAATCGTGACAGCAGCCGCCGACAATGAGGAGGGCGTGGATCGGTTCGGCCGCGCGGAGGGAGGGTGCTGCAGCGAGGAGAGCAAAGGTGAGAACAAGACAACGGGACTTTGAGAGGTTCAATTTCATGCGTCGAAGATTCTGACAGAGTGGCTGAGGAAAGCAACCTTTCTGGTATTGCCGCAAAATATACGGTCAGATTTTTCATTCTGGATGGCTGTGACACATCGTTTTGACTGGTACTGATGAAGCTTGCCTGGTCTCTGTAGTCCAATGACGTAGAAGCTCAGTCTGACGGCGCGTGGCCACAATGGGGAGGGGATGTTTTTTGATCAGGATATCAGCCCGGTCAGGTCAACCTCCAGGCGCTTGTTCTCTTTGATCAGATTTTCCCATGTCAAGCGTATGGAACGGGCGGCGGCTTCGCGGCCGAGAATGCAGGCCAACACCCCATCCACGGATCGTTGCACCGTCTCGTTCTGGAAATGGCCTTCGGTCACGTTTTTATAGAAGGTTGCGATGTTCCTGACCGCGCCGGCTTCATAGAGGTTCTCCACTGGTGCGGCATAGCTGTCATCGAACGAGCGCAATTGGGCTTCACCCGAATAGATGATAAGGGCTCGGCCCGTCGATCCGTAAACCCGGCAGCTTAACTCGCCTTTGGTCTGGTTTTTGAGGGCTTGGCCGAGATGGTTGTGAACCAGGCCATCAGGGTACTCGAAGACCACCGAACAGATATCGTGGCTGTCGCCGTGCGGATTGGGTCGGCAAATTCGCGAATGGCCGACGGCGGTCGCCGGTCGCTGGCCAGCCACCCAGAGCGCCGCGTCAATGGCATGAATATCGTAGTTGCCAATGTAATCGCAGCCGAGGGCAATGTCGTTTACCCAAACCAGCCCGTGCAGTCGGCTTTCCAGGTTGGAGGTCCTAGGCGGATCGGCGCAGCCACTGGTGAAACCAGTGGTCTGAATTTGCGCGATCTTTCCGAGTCCTTCTCCATGAATCCGCCGGAGAACTTCCTGATTGGCCGGGTCGGTGGGCATCTGGTAGTCAACCAAAAAGCAGCGCTGCTTTTCGGCAGCCTGTTTGCCCGCGGCGAGAATTTGGAGGGCGCCCGGCACGTCCGCCGCAACGGGTTTGGCCAGATAAACGTGCAGCCCAGCGTCCACGGCCGCGCGCGCCTGCTCGGGCATGAAATAGGATGGCACTTCCAGCGCTACTGCCTCAACACCGCTCTCCAGCAATTGCTTGTAACCTGACAAGGTGGAAAACCGGCGGGCCTTGTCCACGCCCAACGCCTCGCCGCACTTGTCGGCCACCTCTGGGAAGTAATCAGCCACCGCGTGCATTTCATAGCCGCCATGCCGCTTGAAGAGTCCGGCTATCCAAGCGCCGCGCCCGCCGTTGCCCACAACGCCCAGCTTGAGCTTGCGTTGGAACGGACCAGGAGGCGCAACGGTGGCGGGCTGTTCTGCGGCCATGCTTGTCAGGCGTGCAAGCGAGGTGGCAGCGGTTCCAGCCAGGATGCCGGAAACAAATTCACGGCGGCTCAAAGGCAATTTGGTGGTGGAATAGAAAGAATTCATGGCGGCGAGATTATGGTCTAGGGTTGGTCACGGTAAATTCAGTTACTAGGGATCGGATTGGCGGTTACGCTCATTTTTTTAGCGGTGTCAAACAGTGCGATAATATTGTCAGGGGGGACATTTGCTTGGATGTTGTGAATGGGCGCGCAGACCAAGCCGCTGCCGGGAGCGAGTGCGGTCAGATTGCGTTCGGTTTCGGCGGCGACTTCATCGGGTGTGCCACGTGTGAACGTGCCCTGCGAGTCGCACGAGCCGCCCCAGAAGACGAGCTGGCTGCCAAATTCGCGCTTGAGCCGCTCCGGGTTCATCCCGGCGGCGGACGTTTGGACCGGGTTCAGAATATCCACACCCATCTCAATGATGGACGGCAGCAGAGGCACAATCGCCCCATCAGAGTGGAGCATCACTTTCCATGAGGTGTTGGCGTGAATCCAATCCAGACCGCGTTTGTAGGCCGGCAGCAGCCGTTCACGGAACATCTTGACGGAGAGGAACGGTGAATTCTGGGTGCCGAAGTCGTCACAAATCTGGACGACTTGCACGCAGTCGCCCACTGCGGAGTGAAAAGCGCGCAAATTTTCAATCCACGCATCCACCAATTCAGCGTAGAGCGCATCCACATATTCCGGCTCGGAGGCGAAGGTCATCATCCACTCCTCAAAGCCGCCCTGGCCGATGCCATTGAATAATTCGTAGGGCGGGCCGAAAGCGGCGACAATCGCCTTGTCGGTCTGCGTAAACAATTCTCGAGACATTTGGTGATAGTGATCCAGCGAGGCGGCGTCCAATCGGGGGGCGTGCCACTGCGAAAGGTCAGGATGCAACGCGCCGGGATATTTCTCGAGACGGTCGAAATAGAATCCGCGGCAGGGCATGGCGGCGATGTCCTCCCCGTTTCGCTTCAGCACCAGGCCGCCTTTGCCGTCAGGTTCGGGATTGAAACCGCCGGGCACTTCGGCGCGCAACCCGTCGGGAAACGTGAATGGCTTCCAGTTCTCATTGAGAATGCCGAAGGCCACCGCCGGACGATTCAGCGCCACGCAATCTGAACCGAAACGCTCCGCGACATCCTGCCCGATCTCGGCCAGCATCTGAAAAACATCGAAGATGCGCGGCCTCGTCCGATTCTCCAACCCCAAGCGTTCGCGTAACTTGACATAGGCCCAGACCAATATGCCCGATTGCCGAGTGCCGCCGAAATCAATGGGCACCCGGTCAACGGGGCTATGGTTGATGGCGGCCAAAATACGTTCACGTGAGTTCATATCAGCTTATGGCATGGCGACTTGCATCAGTCCTCGTCCACCGGGAGTTGTGGCGAGCGCCTTGATGTTCGTGCCGCCAGTGTCCAGGCCAATGGCGCAGTTCATGATGCGTCGGGAATTTGTCCCTCGCTCACTGACCATAGGCCGTCCACCGCGCAATCCTGTTCGGCGTTGAAATTCGACGCGCCGCTCAACAAACAAACTGCGGCGGCCTCAGGCTGACCAACCCGAACGGTTGTTCCGTTTGACAAACCGGGCCGCCTCCGGAAGATTAGTTGAAAGCATGTTCGGGCCATCCCATTCCATCCGTCTCCCCTCCCCCACGCGCAGGGCAATGCAGCCCAGCAGGATGACTTCGGCCAGATAGGCGGCGATATCAAAGTTGGAATAGGCTGGAGTTCCTTCTTTCATCATGCGAAACCATTCCTGCATGTGACCTGGCGAACGAGGGATGGACTGCGGAACCGCTTTGCAGGCTTCGTCTTTATCGGCGGCGACATAATCATTGCCGTTCATCGAAACAAAGAACTTGGCCCCATAATCGTCCGGAGAAAACACTTTCCCCTTATCGCCAATAATGAGCGCGCCACTCTTCGGCAGTTCTTCGTAAGTGCCGAGGATTTCCTTGATCGCTTTGCCGTCCGGACGCAAGGGACGCATTGATTTTTCGTCGGGGTTGCCGTCGTACCACCAGAATTTGAGCGGCGGCAGTCCTTCGCGCGCGGGGAATTCGAAGCGGATGCGGGAGGTCTTGGGAAAAGTTTCCGGATACATGCGGGAGGCCAGTTCGCACTCCACCACGCTGGGATAGCCGAGCTTGAGAGCACGGAAAGGCATGTTGACCGTGTGGCAGGCCATGTCGCCCAAGGCACCGGTGCCGAAGTCAAACCAACCGCGCCACTTGAAGGTGTGATAAACGTCCTTCTTAAAAGGGCGCGCCGCCGCCGGACCGAGCCAGAGATCCCAATCCAGCGTCTCAGGCACCGGATCGTGGCCTTTTGGCCGATCCAGGCCCTGCGGCCAGATCGGACGGTTTGACCACACGTGAGCCTCCAGCGGCGTGCCAATGACGCCGGCTTGGATGACCTCGACCGCTCGCCTCAGGCCGGATTCGGCGCTGCCTTGGTTGCCCATTTGGGTCGCCAAATTTTTTTCCTTGGCCAGTTGCCGAACAAGGCGCGCTTCGTGAACTGTTTGGACCAGCGGCTTCTGGCAGAAACAGTGCTTTCCCATTTTCATGGCCCGAATGGCGGCCACGCCGTGGTTATGGTCCGGCGTGGAAACGGTCACCGCATCAATATCTTTGCCTATTTGGTCGAGCATCTTGCGGTAATCCCGGAACTGCTTGAGATCGGGAAATTTCTCTGCGAACTCCTGTGTCTTTTTGGCCAGGGTGTTCTTGTCCACGTCGCAGATGGCGACAACATTGCCGCCACATTGCGCCGCATCACGGCTGTCGCTGTCCCCTTTGCCGCCCACTCCGATACAAGCGACGTTAATTCGATCATTGGCGCCCAGAACACGGCCAACGTAAGGAAAATAAATCGCGGCCGCGCCTAGCGCCGACGAACTTCTGCGAATAAACTGACGACGATTGAGCGAATGCATTTTTAGTCCACCTTTCATATTACTTGTTCCATGATTGAGGTCTGGTGGCGGAATTGTCAAGGGACTAATTTTGAGCCACCGCTCCCGGAATTGCCGGACAGTGCGCGGATAGAATAGAGGCGGTAACCAATTTCTCGCGCTGCGGCAATCGTTTCCCCGTAGGGGGTGTCACAAACGTCCAGAAATCCGATCTGGAAATTCTCCCCATCGAATCTGCCGGCCGTGGGATTGTCATAAAGCTCAAACCAGTGTGCGCCGACAATGGCCGGATTGCAGAGGGCAGTCGTCATGAAATAACGGTAAGCCTCCGCGCGCTGCGTCTGATCGACCACACCCCGTAACCCCGTGTGGAACAGACCACGGTCAAGCGCGCCCATGTGAAACTCGCCGATAATGACAGGCTTGTCTATACCCGCCGGCAAAACCATGTCTTCGACCGTGAACTTGTAAAAGTTGAAACCGACGATATCGCAGTACTTGGCGGCCTGCCGGACGATTTCGCGGTGCGCTTCCGACTCCTCCGGCCAGTTATGATAGTCAAGCCGGCTGCCAAGGTAGAGCTTATTGGGCAGGATTTCCTTGGCCAGCGCCGCCACCGTGCGATAGTAGGCTTCGAACCAGGCGGGATCGGTGCTGGCGTGGATTTCGTTATCCACAAAGAATCCGATGCACCACGGATCGTTGTTCAGAGTTTCACGAACCTGGGTCATCGCCGCGCGCAGGTTTTGGCCCAGCATGTTCGTCTGCAGGTTGGTCTGCCCGGCCACGCCGGATTTGAAGAAGAAGGTGTAAGGCATTTTCTGCTGCCGGGTCACGCGCTCGTCGGACCATGCTCCCAGGGTGTTGAGCCCCCAACTGCGAAGTCGTCGCAAGGTTTGCGCTGTGAAAGCAGTCTGCCAATGGTCGCCATACTTGGTTTGCAGATTTCGAGCCAGATGGTCTCCATCCGGGGGAGGCTCCTTAAAGTACTTCTCACGACCTCTGACCCTTGTTGTCTGGCTCGACCTGACGCTATCAATGCCATCGGACCAAAAGAGCCGCCCTTGAGGATCAATGAGCCACCATTTGCCTTGGCACTTCTCAGTGCGGAAATGCCCGGTGGCTTTGAGTTGGGGTCCGGCGGCCCAGCCCCCATACTGATCCAGATGCTGCGGGCCTGGGTGCTGCGCCAAATCCGTTTCTTCCTTCACAAGATTGGCTTTGAAATCGGCATCTCCATGCAGCTTGCCGGCCCACTCCTTGTGCTTATACTGGCCATAACGGTCAATAAAGGGATAGAACCCAGCCAGGTTAGGAATCAAAGAGGAACCAAAAGGCCGAAGGCGGCCCACCTGAATGTGGGCGTCCTGACGCGGCATCACCATAAAAACCTTGACCTGTTTTGCGACGACCGGTTCCGCCCGGCCGCCCGCGGACATCTTGCCGCCCGGAATGCCGCGCATGTTGGAGAACTTCTCCGCATCGCTCGCTGCGATTTTTGAGCGCCTGGCAAAGATGTAAAGGGTTCCGGTCTTGCCGGGAGAAACTGCGAGATAGCCCCTTTCCCACGGGTTTCCATTGAGGTCGGCATAGACTCGAACGGGCTGGGACCCAGCATTTCTGATGTCCAGCGCCAAGCCACGGCGATCATTGATGTCCGTTTCCTGGAAGGAGAAAACAGCCGCCGGTTTTCCATTCCCGGCCGGAAAAGTTACCAGAAAGCTGTTTTTCGCGCGGGCCGGCATGACTGTGGCGTCTTGACCCGAAACAAGGACCCCTTCGAGGGCTGGGCCTTCTGGTCCGGTCTCCATGTCCGGCGATGGGGATGCGTTCACACCCCGAATGCGAGCCTCGTTCTCTGTGCCCGCGCATCCAGCGAGCAGCAGAATGCTGAAGGCAAAAACAGGCGGCAAATTTTTTGATAACATATATCCTTCCCACTCTAATCAGTTTGTTTAATATTGCAAAAATGACCGGGCTGGCGCCATCGAAGCGGATGACGGCCAACTCCAAAGCATCATTGACTCCATTGCAGCCGGAAAAAGGCGGAGCCGGGACCCGGCGCCACGGAGACATTTATTTGACTGTTATTGGTTTGCAGCGGGGCGTTGACTGGCTGCCAAAGCGCGTTCGCCAGGTTGGTCGCGGCGTAGAGCGTAAAGGCGGCCCCGTTGCTGGCCGGCCATGTCAAGACTATGTTATTTTGGGCCAGGGCGGCGGAGAGCGAGGGCGGCGGCTGGACGTAGGCGCCTCCGAGCAATTCCAAATCGAAGCCCAGGACCGTGTTCGTCGCGGAGGATTGATGGATTTCCACCGCCAGGATATTCGTGCCGAACAACAGGTTCGAGCCGGCAATGTTGGTTTGATAATAGATATTGGCGGGGTCGCCCGACAGGTTGGTCTTGGCCAGCGTGACATAGGAAACGGGGCCGGCGGGAAGGTTGGTGCGGAAAAGCTCGCGGCCATTGAGCCAGACGACGGCGCCGCCGGTTTGGGCAAGGCGAAAATTCAAGTTGGTGAAGACCTGGTTCCAAGGGACGACGAAGGCTTTGCGGAAATAGACCGTGATATTATTACTGACCATAGTCTCATCCGTCGTCTCGCCATGGCCCAATCTTCCATAGCCGGAATTCCAACCGCTGTGGTCGAAGCCCGGTTGGCTCCAATTGGTTCCAAAGTCGGCTCCGGTGTCCGCATAGGTCCAAAGATCGCCGCCGTGAACGAGCGAGGCGGTGATTCGATTGGTGCCGGTGAGAATGGCCTGGATGCGCGTAAACCATTCGTGGGCCACCGTATTCAATCCGGTGGCATTGGGATGCAAGTGATCGCTCATGAACATGGTCGCATAATCTACCACCGAAAACATATCGGCCAGAAAGACATTCTGACCGAGTGCGCGCCGCTGGTTGACCATCGCTTGGAGGTCGGCGCTGTAGATCGGCCCATTCGTGGCGAAGACGCCGTAGTTGGTCCCGTTGGCCATGATGGTGGCGTTGAGCATGGTCGTCGGCTTGGTCAGGATCACATTCGCGTTCGGGACATTGCTGAAAATGAGGTCGAGCAATGCCGGCATGTCCACGTCAGCCACCTTGAAAGGGTCGCGCCCGCGGCCAAGGTCGTTGGCGCCAATGAGGATAAGGATGATGTCCGGCGTCGCATTCGTGAACGCGTCCGGGACGATCTTCTCGAGGTAAGCGTTGGTGGTGGAATAATTGTACACCGCGTACACCCCCGGAGGGGCAATGACGGTGCCGCAATACCCTTCGTGGTGGACCTTGGTAAAACCAGATCCCCCTAACGAAGCCTGCCGCCCCACAAACGTAAACGGAATACCGCTTGTGTCAAGCAGTGGCTGAAGGTAAAGCCACCAAGCCCCATTGATCTCGCAATCGTCGGTGATGGAATCGCCCACCGGCATGATCTTGATCGGTTTGGCTTTGGAGTAGTTGGTTAGGGCCAGATCGCCACGGGCGGAAAGACAGGCGAGCGCCAAACAGACGGCGAGCATGAAGCGCGAGTTCTCGTGCATTGAAACCATTCTATGCGCCCAAAATCGGCGCCGGTCAAGTTCGCAATCCCCTCATTGGGCATCATGCACAGGATTCGTTAACCGCTCGGCCGAAGCGAAAAAGATTGGCCAAACGCAGCACGGATGGCAGATCATCCTTCCATGATTATGAGATTCTTCTCCGTCCTGCTCCTGGCTCTGTTTGCTCTCCCCTGTCCGGCCGCCGATGACTTTGGCGCTCCACTCCAGACGGTCCACCCAACCGAAATCGGTGATCCGCTGCCTAATCCCTATATGGGTTGGGGGTTGTGGGCGGGTCCGAGGGCATTTGGAAACAACGAGCAGGACTATTCGGTCGAGCGAAACACGACTGGCTTTGGCGATGATGCGCCGCTTTTCAATTGGGTGCTCATTGACTGGGACTGGGGCAGCCTCGAGCCAAAGGAAGGTCAGTTCGACTGGAGTTCGTTCGACCGTGTCGTGCAATACTGGGCCGCCCGCGACAAGAATTTCGTAGTGCGTTTCTGGGTCACGTCCGACGCCGGCTGGAACGGCCGTCCCGGCTCGAAAATTCTGCCGCAATGGCTCTGGGACAAGGGGCTGCGCTCCACCGAGTACGCCGGCAATGGAGGCGTGAAGCAACGCGAACCCGATTATCTGGATCCGTCCTATCAAGGCCTATATCTGCCCGCGCTTAAAACTCTGCTGGCGGAGTTTGCCCGGCGCTACGACAAGCCGGGGTCTCCGATCGCCATGCTTCAGGTGATGGGTTACGGCCACTGGGCAGACTGGGCCGCGTGGTATTCCCACTACCCATTTCCCAGTTTGCAAAGCAAGCACGATTTTCTGGCCGGTATCATGCAGACCTACATCAATATCTTTCACCATATTCGCCTTCTGGAGTACAGCGGCGCCGATTGGGACACAGGCAAGTATCCCATTTACGAAGACTTTTTGCGCTCCAAGGCTTTGGATGTCGCTCTGACCAACGGCTTCGGCTTGATCTGGACCGGCTTCATTGACGGCATTGGCAATTTTGACCACCGCATTGTGGAAAAGAACTGGCGCATGCATCCATTCATTGCGGAAGGAAACTGGAACTACGATGACATGCAGGACCAGCGCACCCACGGGAACCTGGACGAAAACCTCGACGTGGCGCTTCTCTGGCACGCCAACTACGCCCACTTCTACTTTACGGTTGACATGTATCTGCGGGCCATGTCGGAGCAAAAGGCGACTTTCGAGCGGGCGCTCCGCGGCGGCGGCCTGGGATACCGGCTGGCCCCGCAATCGCTCAGTTGGCGGCCATCATTGCCGGCCGGAAATCTTTTCGTGGTGAAACAGACCTGGGTCAACCGGAACGTTGGGCGATTGTATGAGCGCCATCCTTTGAAACTATATTTGACTGACAGGCGGGGCGGCGAGAAATTCAGTGAAGTCGCGCGCGGCTTTGACGAAAGCGATTGGGTCGCCGGGGAAACCTATCCCGTCATCTCCGTCTTTCACCTGCCCAAGAACCTTGCTCCCGGCAAGTACGACGTTCGCATGGCCCTGGCCGGCCCGGATGGCAAGCCGCGCATCCGCCTCGCGATTTCCGGCGGGGACTCACAGAAACGGTACAAGGTCGGTCAAGTCCAAATTCTCCCGGCGCTGACGCAGAAGGCTTCCGACAAGGGATACGTCCCGTAAAGATTTAATTGCCTCCCGGCCCCCAATGCCTTAGCATCCTTGCCAATCAAAGGAGGAGACATGAGTGGTTACGAAAAAACCGAGCGACAATTGCCAATGAAAACGACCGCGCTTGCCTTCGGCATCGCCTTGTTCGCGTGCGCCGCGCTGGCCGGCGCAGACACCGATCCCGCCAACCCGCGCGCCAATGCCGCCGCGCGCGCGGTGTTGAAGTACTTCCAAGGCCTCTCCGCCGCGTCGGAAAGGCGCATTGTCTCCGGGCAATTCACCGATATGGGCCGGAACGCCAATTTGCGCGGGCTGACCAATATCTACGATAAGACAGGGCACTGGCCCGCCATGATCGGCGTGGATTACGCAAACCCCGCCCGGGACGGATTGGAGACAGCCACGCCGAATCAAACCGCCATCGCGTATTGGCGCCAGGGCGGTTTGGTGACGATCAGCGCCCATGTCTATAATCCGGCCGGCACCAACGGCGGCGGCTTGCGCGACAAGGCCGTGAACCTCTCCCGCCTGCTCGACACCAATGACTCGGCGCATACGCGCTGGATGCAGGAACTGGACCTGCTGGCCGCTGGTTTGCAGGAACTGCGCGCGGGCAACGTCGTCGTTTTGTGGAGGCCATTCCACGAGATGAATGGCGATTGGTTCTGGTGGGGGAACAAGGACCCGGCAACATTCATCAAAGTTTGGCGGCAGATGTTTGATTATTTTACGATCAACAAAGGGCTGGATAATCTAATTTGGGTTTACGGCCCCAATCACGGGCGCAACACCGCGAGTTACTACGCCGGCGACCGCTACGTGGATTTAGTCGGGTTGGATTCCTACACGGATTTCGTTGATCTGGAACACGTCAAGGGTTTTGCGGCGGTGGCGGCCTTGCCCAAGCCTTTTGGGTTCACCGAGTACGGACCGCATGGGTCGCACAACCCGCCGGGCGATTATGATTACACGCGGTTTTTGGCCGGCGTCCAACGCGATTTCCCCAAGACGTGCTTCTTCTTGTGTTGGAATGGGAAGTGGGGCCTGGGAAGCAATGAAAAGACAAAAGAACTGCTGAATGATCCCATCATCGTGAACCGTGAAAACCTGCCCGCCCTGGGCCGATGACAAATCCCCGGCCGGCCAATGTATCCATGCCATCACGCGGCGTTCAGGGTGTTTGAGCGAACGCGTCCGCGGGCACGCCAGGGGCCGCGGTGCTAATCTTCTTGACGGATTGCACGTCGCTTTTTTCAAGCAGGATGTTTTTCGTCTTCTCGCCTTCGAGTTGCAGCAGCAAGTCGGCTGGCTCGTGAACCGCGCATCCGCTGATCGTCACATCGTGCGCTTGCACAAACCGCAGCAGAGCCTTGCCGCCCGGCCAGCCCGCGACATCCAGCCCGCGGAGGGCGGCATTTTCGGCGTCGTCAAGGATGAGCGCATGACGCTGATCCGCGGCTTCGGTGCGGAGCTTCACGTTGTCGAACCTGAGGTTCTTGACATGCCGGCAAAAAAAGCCATAGGCCGGCAGCGTGCCGAACCTCCAGGCATCGGGGTAAGCATCCGGCTGCTCGCTGATGCTCCGCTCGGTGTCGGCCAGGGTGCCGCCGCCCTCGAAGCCAAGACTGATGTTCTGCAGCAGCACGTCCTCGATCGGATGGCCCGGCAGGCCGGCGATGACGCAACCTCGCGACGAGCATTTTTCGGCGGTGATATTCTTGAGCAGGACGTTGTGGAACGTCCCGACGGCCGGCTTCTCGGCCCGTCCGTAGGTCCGGCCACGGTCGCCGAGCCGCAGGAACATGGGCGTGTCCACGCCGCTGATTTTCACGTCCGTCACGCTCACGTTCTCCAGCCGGCCGCCGTCCACGATCTCCAACGCAATGCCCGACATCCCACGCAGGCTGCCGTAGAACTTGTGGGAATTGGTCGGCGAGAACACCGTGCAGTTCGAAATCGAGATGTCAATAAAGCCGCCGCCTGATTCCGTGCCCATCTTCAGCGCGTTGCAATGGCTGCTGGACACGCATCCGGTAATCGTTACGTTGCGGCATGGCACGCCGGACATGCTCTTGAGGCAGATGCCGTCGTCATCGGATTCCACGCGGCAGTCCGTGATCGTCACGTGGGTGCAACTATCCACGTCCAGCCCGTCGTTGTTGAACGTGACGTGATTGAAGACCGCGATGCCGCGGATGACCACGTTCGTGCAGAGCCTATAGTGCTCCATCCAACTGCCCGAGGCGCGCAGATGGACGCCCTCGACCAGCACGTCCGCACATTCTTCGAGGAGAATGTTTTTTGGCCGCCACCGATTGTTGTCGTGGAACGCGTCGCCGTTGCCGTCAATGGTGCCGGCGCCGCGGAGGGCGATGTTGTGCAACCGCTCGCCGTGGATCAACTCGTGGTAACCCCGTTCCGTTCCGGCGCCATCCGCGGACGGAGAAAGATAATCCTTTGCGTCGCGGCTGCCGAGCAGCGTCGCGCCCGCATCGAGTTGCAGCGTCACGCCGCTGCGCAGTTGCAACGAGCCGGAGAGAAACGTGCCGACCGGAAAGAGCACAATGCCGCCGCCTGCGGCGCCCGCCGCGTCAATCGCTTTCTGGAGCGCCGGAGTGCATAATGTCTGGCCGTCACCGGCCGCGCCAAAATCATTGACATTGAATACCTTCTCCGCTGCGCCCGCCTGCGCCGCAAACAAGGCTGCGCCCAAGCCAGCCAGCCGCCAAAAAGCTGATAAGAAATCGTCTTTGGGGCCGCGCCATGCTTTGGTTTGATGCGTTGCGGCCATGGAGCATTGGTTTTGGTTCGCGTTCATAATCAGCCTTTCTCAACTGCCCGCCAGCATCCGCCATTTCCTCCGATCTGTCCATCCAGAATTGATGTGCAAATTTCAGAAGACAGCGTCATTTCATTTGGATATTTCAAACAACCTGCTCACCGCGGAGCATTCCGCTGCGGCGTGTCCGCCTCATAGAGCTTTATTTCCTTTTGCAGCGTCGCGGCCAGCGCGTCCTGTTTTTCCGCCACGGCCAACTCCAAAGCGCGGCGGGCGGTGACCGCCGCCTGCCCATAGCTCCCTGTCTCCGCATAAGCCGCCGCCAAGGTGCGCAGAAACACCGGATTCCCGCCTCCGCTCAATTGGTTGGCCCGTGTGGCCAGGGCCAAGGCATTTGTGCCGTTGCGGATTGACGGGTCGGATGTCGTTGCCAGCAGCCATCCAAGGTTGTTCCGGACATACATTTGGTCGGGATTGAGATCAAGCGCCTTTTGCCAGGAGCCAATGGCCTTCTTGATTTCTCCCTTCTTGAAAAAAGCCGTGCCAAGATTGGCGTAAGCGTCCACAGCGCGGGGGGCGATTGCTATCACCTGCCAATAACACACAATGGCTGCTTCCAAATCCTCTTTTTGCAGAAATCCTTTGCCGAGGTCGGACCATCTTGCCAGGGGGTCTGGACTCAGTGTCGCGGATTTTTCGAAGCAGAGCATGGCCTCGTCCAACTCTCCGTTCAAGAGAAGGGATCTGCCGAGGTTGTTGTTGATGGTTGCATCATGGGGCCTGATTTTCAAGGCTTTGCGGTATTGCGCGATGGCATCCTGGCCCGCGCCCTTCATGGCCAGGGCGCTGCCCAGGTTGCTGAGGGCGGCCGCATTCTCGGGCGCGATTTCCAAGGCTTCGCGGTATTGGGCGATGGCTTCATCCTGATGCCCCTGCCTGAATAATGCATTGCCCAGGTTGTTGTGGGCTTCCGCATAAGCGGGCTGGATGTCCAGGGCCTTTCGAAAATGAGCGACGGCCTCCACAATCTCCCCATGGTTGATCAGCGCGTAGCCGAGATTGTTGTGGGCTTCCGCATAAGCGGGCTGGATGTCCAGGGCCTTTCGAAAATGCGCGACGGCTTCCACGACCTTTCCCTGGTCCAGCAACGCATTGCCGAGGTTGTTGTGGGCCATCGCATAATCAGGCTGGAGGTCCAGGGCCTTTTGGTAGTGCTCGATGGCTTCCACGACCCGTCCCTGGTCGCGCAGCACATTGCCAAGATTGTTGTGGGCCATCCAGGAACCGGGGTTTTTTGCCAGAGTCGTGCGCCAGAGCGTTTCAACGTCGGCATACTGCCCGCATTGGACCCAAGTCAACGCGCCGAGGATGGCCAGCAAAACCGCGCAGAACATCGGTTTTAAAATGAGGTCTCGCCTAACCGCCCAGCCCAATACGCGCTCAATAGCTGCTGCCGCCAGGGTCAGCGGACCGAGGCACGCCAGATACTGGTAATGATCAGCCACGAAGGAGTAGCGAAAAGTGTACAGCATGATGAACCCAAGCACCGGGCTTAACGTCACCGCAAAAAACACCATCGCCACTTCCACGCCCCGCCCCAGCCATCGCCGCGCCCGCCCAATCAACACCCCCACGACCGCCGTCGCCAGCAACCAGCCATAAGCGGACGGATCAGATGCCGAGATCGTCCAGCGCGGGTAAGTGAAAGTCAAATCCGCCGGCCAGAGCAGTTTGCCCGCATAAAACCAGAGTGCCCTGCTGGCAATCAGCACACGCTCCAACGGGCCGACTGAGAAGGGAGAACCAAGAGTGCCTTGACGGTAGCGTTCCCACCAGATCGTCAGCAGCCCCATGCCGACCCCCAACGCCGCAAACGGCGCGACCTGCGCCCACCGCCGCCAGCCGATGGGCATTTTCTTGAGCCACAAAACCAAGAGCAGCGCCGCCGGCAGCGTGCAGGCCGTCGTCTTGGCCGAAAGCGCTAGTGCGTAAAAAAGCAGGGTCATCGCATAGAATCGCCAAGTCCGTTTGGTCGTTTCATCAATAAACTTCGCCCACGCCAACAGCGCGAGCAGAAAGAAAAAGACCATCAACACGTTCTTGCGTTCGGTGATCCAGGCAACGGATTCCACCTGCACCGGATGGAGGGCAAACAGGGCCGCCGCCAGCCACGCCCCAGCCAGGCGCAGCCGTGCCAGAAGCCGCCACGCCAGCAGCGCATTGGCGGAATGAAGCAGGAGGTTGATTCCGTGGCAGCCCGCAGGATTGAGGCCCCAGAAGACGCGCTCCAAGTAAAATGTGGTGTAAGTTAGTGGAAAATACTGTGAAGGGGAATCGAGTGAAAACCAAATCCGCCGCAAGCCACCGGGCGCGGTGAGCAATGGGTTGTGAGTAACATATGCATCGTCGTCCCAGATGAACCCGGCGCGCCACACTGGGTGGTAGGCGAGCACGGTGGCGAAGACCAAAGCCATTGCCAAAAGCCAGTCACGCGAGCCAAGCTTGGGCCTTTCGTCCCCCGTGGTCCTGCTGTTCCTTGGGGCATTTCCGGTTGATTTCATTGCATCACGAAACGGGTCGTGAAAAGGGGTCTCTCCCAGGACATTGTTCTTCCTTCATGCATGGGTCTTGTACCAAAAGCGCCAGCCCTTTGCGAACACGAAAGGACTTTAAATGCGTTTGCCCTGAGCCGGTTTACAATCTGGCTTTACACAGGCGGCAATATCAGTTTCTATGCCCTGAGTGTTCAAGCAACGTCCAATCAGAACAAACACCGAAGGCGAGACTGCCCCCGGTGCAGTCGTAACCAGAACCTCGCCGGCCTATTGGCGGAAGCGGGTTTTCAAGAACAGCTACACCCGAGCCGGGCGGCGGGTCCTTCTGCACGCTTGGTCTGTCAAGATTCAATACCAGGGCCATCGCCATACCTTTTCGCTGGCGGGCGCAACCCGGCATGCCGCGGGGCTCGAAGCCAAGGCTCTGTACGACTCCATTTTGGCGGAAGGCTGGGAATCGGCGTTGCGGGGGCATTCCTCGCACAGCCGTGGCAGATCGGATAATCCGAAGAATTCGCCAGACTACTGGTGGGAGGAGTTGGTCGCGCGGTACTATCATTTTCCAGTCTCCGGCCAAGGGGAACTTGACTTGGGAGCGATGGTCAGCCACGCGGGAAGGGGATACTTTTTCCCCTTGGGATCACCTGAAAGGGCGGCGGCGGCCACCCGGGCATGCGAGATTTACCAGACCATCGTTGAGCAGGGCTGGGAGACTGCGTTGCGCACCTTTCCCCGCGAGTTGATTGTGGGCTTGGAATGGTGCTCCAACCCCAGCCTATGGACCTACGCCACAATTCATACGCTGGTCAAGCCGTTGCCGCCATCGGAACCTTCGCTGTTGCCAAAAGCGCTGGTGATCGAGGTGGAAGCGGAAGTTCGACGCAGCTTGTTGTGGTGTATCGATCAGCAGAGCGGATTTCAGAGCGTGGAGTGCGATTCCTTGGAATCGCTGCCTCGCGCGATGGCGCGGCACAAGCCGCAACTTTTGCTGCTGAATCGGAGTCTGGCCCCGCACTTTGGCTTTGATTGGCGTGCCCGCCTGGATCTAGTGGCTCCGGGCGTGCTGGCGCTGCCCTATTCACTGGCGGTGGATGGCGAGTACTTATTCGCCGCCACGACGGGTAGAAAGGAAGGGTATGTGTTCAAGCGTGTCGAACCATGGAAAATTCTCGAGCCGATATTCAGCCTCACCGGCGAGCTTGATTCATGGACGGACGATTATCAGGCGTGCGTGCGGACGTATTTCAATGGATTGCTGTCGGCCTATCCCGATGACGACACGACGAATTTGGCCAAGCTTACACGCCGCGAACTCGAGGTGTTTCGGTTGTTGAGCAAAGGTTATATTGACAAGGAGATCGCGGAGTCGCTGAGAATCAGCTTCTGGACAGTCCACGGTTATATCAAGAGCATCTTTGCGAAGCTGCGCGTGCGCACGCGCACAGAGGCCGCCCGCTATATGGAGCGGTAGGCATTGCCGCCCGGAGCGCGAACGGCTGCGGGTCGGTTGGCCAAGCTGGGAAACCTGGCCGCCTGAAGCGAAGGCAGGTTCACTGAGAAGTTGGCGCTGCTGATGACTGACAATGTTGGTCACGGCCGAAAAAAAGCCCCCGTGGCGCCCATGATTGCGCCCGGGGGAGTTGATCCGTCATGGCGCGGTTTCCATAAGAATACCGCGCCTCAATTGCCAGGGGCTATTCGCCTGGCACGATGAGCCGATAGAACTGGGCCGATCCGGCGGCGGACACGTTCACGCTGTAGGTGCCACCGTTCAGGCTTAACGTCGGCGCCCTGGCCACGTTGCTCCAGTTTGTGCCGCCCAAAGCGCCGATGCTCTGGAGCTGGTAGCTGGTTAGACTGTTCGGCCACGACAGACTCACGTTGGCGCCCTGCGCGGCGACCGTGATCAGCGGTTCTTGGATGGCCATATTTGCCGACGACACTAGCTGCAATCCGCATATTCCAACTTCGCCTGCAGTTCCCCCTTCCGGGATTGCGCTAATCGCAATCGTGCCGTTCACCGGCATGACGCTGGTAAATACCACGTAATCGCCGTCCACGTAACCATTGGCTTGGTTAGTACTGCCGCCCAAGATATAACCCTCAAAGTTGGCTCCATCGCCTCCAGTCGTTCCAGCTACAGTTTGACCGGAGTCTTCCTGCCAGTAACTGGTGACGCCATCAATGCTGATGTTCACGGACTCCGGCCCCTTGGCTACGGCACCATACACGTAAACATCGTAGAATGCCGGAGGGAGATTGGTAAAGGCCAGATTCATAGTGCCGTTGTCATTGAAGGCCTTGACAAACAAGTTCTGGTCCGGAGACCAAGGCTGGCCGGGACCCCATACCCCATTACCGTTGAACGTATTGGCGTTGCCATACCCGGCAAATTGCATTTGCACGTCGGTGAGTTCCGCATTGCTATTGATCAGCATGGCGGAAATCCCTATGTTGTTCACGGCTTCGTTTGTAACATTGTTCCAATTGCTCGATGCAATAAAACCCGCCACGTTGGTCGGAAACTCAAACCAGTTTGTAATTGAGTACTGGCTCCCTGTGTTGTTAAATTCGTACCCACCGCCGAGGAAACTCACGCTAATCAGGTCCACGCGGGAGCCGGGATCGTTCATCACGCTCAAATCCACAGGGAAGCTCGTGACGGAATCAACGTTGTTGCTGACAGTCACGCTAAACTGCGCCCCGTTGGCGCCCAAGGCCAAGGCCGGGGTCGTATAAGACGAGGCGGTGGCCCCGGCGATGGCGACGCCATTGCTGTTCCATTGGTATGTTATGAACGGCCCGGAAGCCTCCACGGTGAAAGTGGCATTCGATCCCGGAAGCGCCAGCGTGGCTTCAGGTGGAAAGGAAATCGCCACAGGCGTGGGATTGACCGTAATCGCCGACGAAGACCGCAGTTGCACCGCGGACACGCCAAAGGCGTACGCGCTCTCCGTATTCTGCACGGCAACATTGACGGAGAATCCTCCCTGGTATGGCACGACACTGCTGAACTTGGTGTAGTTTCCATCAGCGTAGGCGCCGGGGGTCTGGCTGGAGGCCGGTGTATAAGTGTCATTGAACAAGTTGGGTTCCTCCCAATAGTTGGTCGTCAGGCCAATGTTCACCGCCGCCTCCGACGGCCCCCCCGTGACGTTGCCGTACACATAAACGTCGTAAAAGGCCTCCGGCAGATTTGTAAAGACCAACGTCATCACGCTGCCGTTATTGTCCTCCATCAGGACTCCTCCAAACAACTGCTCGTTCGGCGTGGTGTAGCTCGCGGCGTCGCTGACGCCTTCGTCGTTCGCGGCATAGATGATTTGCGCTGTTGTTTCGAAACCCGTGCCATTCTGCAAATCAACAGTCCCGGCTTCGCCGGCTGCAATGTTCCAATTGGTCTGCGGAACGACTCCCGCAAGCTCGTTGGCGGAAAGCGACGACTGCGCCGTGGCGTTGATGTTGCCAATAAAACTCACTCCCAGGCCGTCAACCCGCGTCAGGGGATCGGCCTCGACGGTCAGGGACACCGCAGTGCTGGTGACCGAATTCAGCGGATTCTTCACTACCACCTTGTATTGCGCGCCGTTGGCAGCCAAGGTCAGTGCCGGCGTGGTATAGGAGGTGGCAGTCGCCCCGCTAATGGCGACGCTGTTGGAGTACCACTGGTAAGTCGGATAAAGGCCGGTCGTCCCCACTGTGAACGTAGCGGTTGATCCCGGCGTGGCGAGCGCGGGGAACGGCTGTTGCGTTATGGCCACCGGAGTGCTTATCGCGAAGGTGCCTGACGTGAAAAGTTCCATAATTGATACGCCTTGTCCATCCGCATTTTCCGGGTCCAATAGGTCACAGTTCATGGGGACCGTGTTGCTGACATTGACCCAAATATCTATCCCGCCATGGATCGGCACCAGGTTGGTCAGCAGCACGTAAGTTCCAAAGGAATAATTGGTGTAGTAAGTATAATTTGTGGTATAATTGGTGTATGTGGAATTGTCGGTATTGGTTACAATATCAATTGCGGAAATGCCGGCTGAACTATCCATGGATTGCCAAAACGTGTCAGCGGGCGAATTCGCTCCCGTTCTCGGCGGATTCGGCAACCCGTCAGAGCCATTTACGCCGCCGAAATCATCGGCTTCCAACCAAAAATTCGTCTGCGAACAATTGAAGAACGTCCCGGTTAGACCATTTGAGAATGAGCCGAACCAATTTGTCCCATGTGTTATGGCCACTGTTGTCCCGTTTGTCCCAGGCCCCGCCGGACCATACCCCAGTTGCCCCGTAAAAATCTCGCAGCCGAACGGCGCGGCGTTCTCAACGCCCCCCACAAGGACGTCATAGCTGCCCGCAGGCACATTCGTGAAGCCGAGATGCATAATGAAAGGCGGCAATCCCGCGGAATTGGCCGTTGCGCCATATCGATAAGGATTGAATTCCTTGATTTCGCCCCGAAATAAAGCCTCGGTGGGGTTACCGCCCTTGCCATTGCTCTGATAGTCATTATCACATTGATAGATGACCTGGACAGCCGTATAATTGCCCAGGATGTCGCGCAGTTGGTAGCTGACGGCGTCGTCAGAGAGGTAGGGGCTGCCCGGCGTTTCATTGGTGATGGTGTTCCAGCCGGGCAACTGAGTTGTTCCGAACGTAATTCCCGCCACCTGGCTCTGAGCCAGCGCGTACGTCGAATTCCCCCCAACACTTCCTAAAAAATGCACGTTGATGACATCGTTCGTGGGCGGCAACGGCACCGGCGCCGCGTTTGGATCACCATTAACGGTATAGCTGTATCCAGGATTGCTGATGGAATAATTAGTCTGAATCTGGCTCCATAAGGGAGTTTCGCCGAGCGCGACGGCCAATCCCGCCAACAGCAGTGGGCTGACGATGCTTTTAATTGTGGTCTTCTTCATCATAATGAGGTGTTTCTAGGGTTAAGACTGGCTTATGCCGCAAAAAAATAGCAGCCACCCGCCAGTATTCGCTTCTTATCTCGCAAACAGCATTCCGCAAACGTGAACCAACCAAGCCACCCCGGCTCCGCCACGCGCGGAACATCTTTCTTGAAAAAAGAAGTGTTCATGGGATGAAATTATTCTTATTAAACAACAGTGTCCACCCCCTGTTTTGGGGGGGGAGCATCGCCGCGCCCGTTTCATTCCCAAGAATTGATTGGACATAGCTTGGACAGTTAATGCCGACGGGCGTTTGCAGGTCGTTTCACCATGCTTTCAGACAGCCCCTCATCTGCGACCGCCTGTCATTATCAAATTCCATAATGGCGGCTCCGGGCTTTGAATCTGAATTCGGCCGTTTGCCCCCAAGAGCGCACAGAACTGATTGCGATCTGATTCAAACGAACTGGCCAACTTGGGTTAGTTGGGGTCGTACTGGGGCTCAGGGCCATTCGCCACCAACGCCATCCAAGTGATATCCTGCAGTTGGCCCGGCAGAGTCGGCCATCCGTTCTGGGTGGGATTTACCTTGGTTATGGGCGCACAAGTGGTCCCATTGAGCCAATGATGGATTTCCACGTGGTTGTCGCCAAAACTAAGAACGTCTGACCTGTTATGATAAGAACCCGGAAGGTCGTTCCATGCAGTAGCGCCCGCCGTCCCGCCGTCAAAAAAACCATCGTTGATACTATCCGGGTGCTCATCCCCCATGACAAAAGTCGCGGCCGGAACGGGAATCCGGCTGAACTTGACGAATTGATGGGTATATGGGTCTGTTGGGTCCTGGCCCATGCGCATATTCATGGACACACTTCTCAAGCGCGGACTCGATTGATTGTGGCCCACGCTCGTATCCGTCGGACAATGATAAACCCCGTAACTCTTGATATAAGGGGAGAGTAAATTGGTCACATACAACTGCACATTCGTGTTATCTGAAGAATTACCCCAAGTCTCCCAGCCGTCTATCCAATTTGCATCGGTGTCAGCGCTGCCGTTCGACTGATTGGCCACCAACTGGTCCTTGTTATCCAAATAATACATTGACCAAGCGAGAATCAGTTGCTTCTCGTTGCTCATGCATTGGGAGCTTTGGGCTGACTGTTTGGCCTTGGCCAAGGCCGGCAGCAACAACGCCGCCAGAATGGCGATGATCGCAATCACCACCAATAATTCGATCAACGTGAATGCTTTGACCGGGCGGGTTCGTCGCGGCGCCAAACTCCGGTCAAGCCGCTCGCCCGTCAGTGGAATCTTTGTTTCTTTTCGGTTCATAGTCTTCATAGTCAATACCTCTCGTTGAGCAATCGCCCAGGAAACCTGGACGCAAGGCACTTTCTCGCCGCATACCGGCCTAGCCGCCTAGCCGGCTCCGCCTCTTCTCACGACAAATGCCATAACTCCTCGTCGCCTTTCACCGAACTTGTCTGGATGGAGCAACCCGTCCAGCCGTTCACACCAACAGCAACAGTCCTCAAAATGCTGATGTATGCATATTAGGACTCCTCGGCAAGCTTGTACATCCCCCGTTTTGGGGGTGCCATCTCAACCTGCGCCCCGCCATGCCGACCGCATTTTGCAACCCGCAGTCGGCGAAAGTCGCCCTGTTGGGATGATCGGTCCAAAACCACTAATGCTTGGACGTAACTTGGACATATTTGGTCTGTGGAGTGCAGTTCCGGAAGGCTCTTTGGATTATCGGCTTGACTTTAATGGTGCGATTGGTAATCTTCCAGCATGAAGGAGATTCGGTGTTGTTTTGCCGTTTTCTTACTATTGCTCCCGGAGGCGCCAGGGGTGCTGGGGCAAAGCGGTGTAACCTTCGATTTCAACGATGGCATGGTTCCCGGCGGCACGACTATTCCCAATACACCCGATGGAGCCAATCTGCCGAACGCCGGAGTGGGTGTGGCGGGTTCCGGGGGCTTTGCCAACAGCGCCTGCCTGAGATTGACAGTCCCGTTCACTGGACACACTTACGCAGGGACTTACGGGCAGTGGTGCATCACCAACGACCTGGCTGGCGCCGCGGCCATATCCAGCTTCACCGCCTCGTTTCTGCTCTTGATGGGCGACGGTTCGGGCGGCAATGCCGGTGTGCCCAATGCTGGCGGCAACGGCTTTGTCTTCCATCTCGGCCCAACGCCGCCGACGCAATTGACCGGCAGTGACTCGACCTGGGGAAACGGACTCGATGTCAACTTCCGCACTTACAACAGCGGGGGCAACGAGACAACCGGCATCAACATCGCTTACAATACGGTGGGAAAGTTTCATCCGGGGGGAGGAACAATCATCGCGAAGAACTCTTTTCCCGGCTTTATCCAAACCAACGGCGCGGCGGACAGCTTTTCGGAAGCCGTCACGGTGAGCGTGACGCTAACCAATGGCGCGTTAAGCGTGGTGTGCAGCAACGGGCTGTTGGGCAAGGTGACAGTCTTTAACAACCTGGTGATCCCCGGTTTTGTGCCGATCAGCCCGGCCCAGATGGCCTTCACGGCCACGGATGGCAAGAGCGCTCACGAGGATTGCTGCCTGGATAACGTCGATTTGACCGTCAATGGCCTCCATCTTGCTCCTGTCCACGGAACAGGGCCGCCACAAATTGTGCAGCAGACGGGCAATGTGACGATGAGTGCCGGCTACGCCACCTTCTCTGTGGCCGCGAGTGGCCCGTCGCCTTATACCTACCAGTGGCTATGCAACGGCGTGCCAATAGAGGGCGCGACGGCGGCCAGTTGGTCCACGCCGCAGATGATGAACTTCGACTACATGAATTTGGGCGCGACATCCGCCACTTTGACCATCCCAGTTACCTCCGCCATGAACGGCGCGGTTTACTCAGCGGCTGTGAGCAACGCCTACGGCAAGGTTATCAGCAGCGGGGCGACTCTAACGGTGCTGGGGCCGTCTTTCAATCCACCCGTGCTGTCGAACGGCTATAACGGCAAATGGTTGTCATTGGCTCTGAACAACTGGGCCGACGGCACGCTGTATTGGGCGACCAGCCCAGTCGGGCCGTGGGCGGCACTCTCGAGTGGGACCAACAGCCAGTTCAGCATACCGGTCTCTCTGTCCACGCCACAGTGCTTTTACCGGGCTCGAGGGACAAATCCTCTCATCGTGACCAATTACACTCGCTTTTATTCAGCGACAAGCTTCTGGAACACCCCTATCGGGGCGAATCCACCCATCGATTCCAATTCAACCGCTATTGTGCAGGCTTCGCTCGTGAACTGCCAGTCACAGGCGGCCTTTCTCAATGCTTCGTATGGGGTGGCAGTGGCGTTCGCCCGCTCAACGGATAAAGTTTACACCGTCCCATGCACGCTTTATCCGAGCCCGTCGTGCGCGCCGGGCGGCCCGGGTGTTCAGTTCCCAATTCCTGCCGGAACAACGACTGTGGCCGGCACGGATGGCCAAATGGCCGTAGTCTATCAGGCTCTGGATGGGACCCCTTATGCCGGAAAGGAACTGGATATATGGCAGGCCGTCTATGACCCCACCAATGACACATGGTCGGGATCCTCCGTCACGGTGAATGATCTGTTTGGCTGGGGAGCGACTTGCCCGCCAGGGGGGCGATGCAATGGCTCTGATGCGGGCGGAGTTGCGCTTTTGGGAGGAATCATAAGGCCTGAAGAAATTGCGCAAGGACACATTGATCACGCCTTGTCGTTAGCCACGCCCGTTTCCCTGAGCAATTATATTGCGTGTCCCGGGACTCACACGGACGGCACCGCGGCCGCGCCATCCCTGCCCGAAGGCGCGCGCATACAACTAGACCCCAATTACAACGTGGACGCGCAGAACTGGCCGCAGTGGCTGAAACTCATGGCCCATGCGCTTCAGACCTATGGAGCCTACAACCGCGGCACCGGCGGGGTTCTTTCCATCTGGGGTGTCAGCGACCAAAATCCCGGAGTGCCAAGCTGGACCTCGGTTGGAGTTCCAGTGGAACAGCATAGCACCCTTTCCAACCTCAACGTGCTGCCGTGGGCCAGCATGAGGGTGATTCAAATAACTTCGTGCAACTGAGGTTGCTTTGTCATCCCCAACCCAGATTCCAGAACCCCAATATATGCGCCAAATCCAACTCTTCGAATGGTTTGCCTGCGGCCGGAAAGGCATTTTGTTCTGTTGGGCCGTCTTTCTGTGGTTGGTCCTGGCAGCGACGGGGGTGCGCGCTCAAAGCGGTGTGACCTTCGATTTCAACGATGGCCTGGTTCCCGGCGGCACGGCAATTCCCAACTCACCCGATGGCGGCAATCTGCCCAACCCCGGAGTCGGCGTGGTGATTTCCGGGGGTTTGACCAACAGCGCTTGCCTGATATTGGCAGTCCCGGGCGTCGGACAGACGTACGGGCAGTGGTGGATTACCAACAACCTGGCCGGGGCCGCTGCCATCACCAATTTCACCGCCTCGTTCCAGCTCTTCATGGGCAATGGTTCGGGCGGCAATGCCGGCGTGCCCAATGCGGGCGGCAACGGCTTTGTCTTTCATGTCGGCCCAACGCCGCCGGCGCAATTCACCGGCAGCGACTCGACTTGGGGCAACGGTCTGGATGTGAGCTTTCGCAGTTCCCACAACGGGGCCAACACAGCCGGCATCAACGTCGCCTACAACGCGGTGAGCGGAGCGTTCAATCCCGGGGCGGGGACTATCATCGCGAAGAATTCTTTTCTCGGCTTTTTCCAAACCAACGGAGCGGCGGACAGCTTCTCGGAAGCCGTCACGGTGAGCGTGACGCTGACCAGTGGCGCGTTGAGCGTGGCGTGCAGCAACGGCCTGTTGGGCAAGGTGACAGTCTATGCCAATCTGGCCATCCCCGGTTTTGTCCCGATCAGCCCGGCCCGGATGGCCTTCACGGCCACGGACGGTTCGGGCGCGCATGAGGATTGCTGGCTCGATAACGTTGATTTGACCATCAACGGCGTCCATCTTGCTCCCGTCCACGGGACAGGGCCGCCGCAGATCGTGCAGCAGACGGGCAATGTGACGGCGAGCGCAGGCACGGCGACGTTCGCGGTGGCAGCGACGGGTCCGTTGCCTTACACCTACCAGTGGTTGTTCAACGGCAGGCCGATCGGGGGCGCAACCGCGGCTGGCGCCCCGACGATGATGAACTTCGACTACAGGAATTTAGCCGTGACCACGTCCACGTTGACCATCCCTGCCGCCTCCGCGATAAATAACGCGACCTACTCGGTGGCGGTGAGCAACGCCTATGGTGTGACGACCAACATCGGCTCGACGTTGACATTAACATCGCTGACGCCGTCCTTCAACCCGCCGGCGATCTCGAACGGCTATAACGGCAGATGGCTTTCGTTGGCGCTGACCAACTGGGCTGGCGGCACCCTGTATTGGGCGACCAGCGTGAACGGGCCGTGGGCGAAAGTGTCAAACGGGACTAACAGCCAGTTCACCATGCCCATCGCTCCCTCCACGCCACAGTGCTTTTACCGTGCCGTGGGGACAAATTCAGGATCAAACTCGGTTTTTCTAACCAATGGGATAACCAATTGGACTCGCTTCTATGCATCGACAAGTTTCTGGAACACTCCGATTGAGGCCAATCCGCCCATCGAATCCAACTCAACCGCCATTTTGCAGCACTCTGTGATACCGTTCGGATCGCAATTTGAGAACAACGCCTACAGCACCTCATTGGCGTATGCCTGCTCGACGAACAAAATCTATACGGTTCCATGCACGCTTTACGGCAGCCCGTCCTGCACTCCGGGCGGACCTGGCGTTCAATTTCCAATTCCTTATGGAACACAGCCCGCGAGCGGAACGGATGGCCATCTGGTTGTGGTCTATGAGGCCTTGGACGGAAGCCCTTACGCCGGGAAGGAATTGGATTTGTGGCAGGCCGTCTATAATTCCACCAACGACACATGGTCGGCTTCCACCGTAACGATAAATGACTTGTATGGCTGGGGAGCGTGTTGCCCGCCAGGGGGACAATGCAATGGAGCTGATTCGGCGGGGTTCTCGCTTTTCGGAGGGGTGGTAAGGCCGGAAGAAATCGCCCAGGGGTTTATTGCGCACGCGCTGGTTATGTCAACGCCCTCCAACCTCTCTGGATATATTGCATGTCCCGCGACTCACACGGACGGCACCTCAACGGCGCCGGCATTGCCCGAAGGCGCGATTGTGCAATTGGACCCCGCTTACAACGTGGACGCGCAAAACTGGTCGCCGTGGCTAAAGATTGTTGCCCACGCGTTGCAGACCTACGGAGCCTACAACTGCTCCACCGGCGGGGCTGTTGGTATCACGGCTGTGACTGACCAAAATGCCGGAGTGCCAAAATGGGCCTCCGTTGGAGTGCCTAAACAGGGAGGGGACCTGAACGTGCTGCCCTGGGCGAGCATGAGAGTGATACAGTATAATAAGTGCGGCAACTGACTTCTTATCAAAGCATTGCGCAACCGCGCCAAGTGACGCTGGTGTTTGAACCTGTCCTGGCAAAAAGAGCGGCGCCATCCATCAAACGAGCTGCATCAGTGGTTCGGTGCAACGGCCTCGCCTTTGGACGAGAAAAACTTTCGGACTGGGTCCGGACGCAGGCCCTTTAGCCCGGCCACCACGGCGGCGGCGTGGAGGTCCGCGCCCACTGCGTTGAAATGGGTGCTGTCTCGCGGATACAACGCCTTCACTTTTTCCTTTCCCATCACGTCGAACTCGTCGGCCATGATGCGGGTTAAATCAACGAACGGCACGCGGGCGGACTTCGCGATTTGGGCGGCCCATTGGCTGTATGGCCCGGGGCCGCGCTCCACTTTTCCTTCCTTCCAAATGTCCCGCACCGTGGACGACAACACAATGGGTGACGCGCCTTTGGCTTTGGTGTCGGCGATCATCTTGCGCATATACCACCCGAAAGTGTGGACCACCTCGTGCTTCTTGGTCATAAGGTTGTCAATTTCCTCGGTTTCCTCGCCCAGGCCGCGAAGGGAACCGCGCGCACGCACGGCATCGTTGATGAGGCCCGCGTCATTGTGCCCGAACTGGATCAAAACAAAGTCGCCCTTCTTTGCCTCGGCCAAAAGTTGATCCCACAAGCCTTCGGTGATAAAGGTGCGGCTGCTGCGGCCGCCCTTCGCGCGATTGACTACCTTGATCTTCGTGGAATCGAAATAACTCGCAAACGGCTCCGCCCAGCCCTGTTGGGTCTCTCCCCCGCCTCGCGCCGCCGTCGAATCTCCCGCCACAAAAATCGCGGGCAATTGCTGGTTGATGGCTGGCGCTCGTGATTCCTCATGGCTGGCCGGGTCCGGCGCGGTTTTCTGTTGCCGGCCGCTGACGCAACCCGCTGTCAACAAAATCAGGCCGTTCAACAACACCAAGGCGCCTGCGGATAGCCGGCCGCGCGTTAAGAAAAAGGGCGTTCGATCCTGGTATTTCATTTCAATCAATAATATCCGAGACGACCAAACACAAAGGCAAATGAACCGCAACTATTCCCGATAATCAAAGTTATTCCAGATGTATTGGCCTGAATTCCATTTCCACAGCAGCATGGTTTCAACATGGCCGTCAAAAACGGCCACATTATTCGCCCCCGGAAACGGTGTGCCGGAGACCCAAGGCAGATTACGGGAGGCCTGGGCCGCGGGGATGCCGCCGTGCCGGTTGAGCCACATGCGTCCAATGCCTCCTCCGCCCAACGGGCCGCCATCGCTTTCGGTGCCGTTGTAAAAGTCATGGCTTGGTGTGTTCTCCGCTGTCGGCCAATTGTCGATCCATGTTCCTTCGCCGAAGATGACCGTGCGACCTGGCTTCCTGACATTCGCCTCCTTTAAGAATTCGTAAGCCGGCAACGTCGAGCCATAAGGGTCATCGTTTGAGTAGAACCATCCATTGATGATGTAACTGGCCTGGCTTGGATCACCGGCATCGTCGTCATCATACCAGGCTTCATCGGCTTTGCCGTCAACATCCTGGCCATTGCCCGATGCTGCTCGCTGTTGGATGCTCATAAACGGGGCGCAAGGACATGCTAGAACATTGCTTTGCTTGGCGAAGTCGTTGGCCAATACTTTCACCCATTCGACTCCGACGGTTCCATAGTCAATCATGGATCCCTTGTTGTCGTTCCGGTAGCCGGTCGCCGCCAGATTAAGCTGTTTAAGGTTGCTCATGCATTGGGCCTTTTGCGCGTTGAGCTTCGCCCGCGCCAAACCAGGGAGTAACAACGCGGCGAGAATGGCAATAATCGCTATCACCACCAACAACTCAATCAACGTGAAGGCTTTGAGCGGGCGGATTCGTCGCGGCGCCAAACCTCCCTCAAGCCACTCTCTCGTCAAAGTAATCTCTGTTTCCAGTCGGTTCATACTCGACACCTCTCATTGTTTATCCATGTGGCGGCGCGGCCGAGGGCCTCCAGTACAGATTCCAATAACAAGTCCAAAGGGCCTGCAATTTGGTGAAAGCGACGTGCCCGTCGAAGAAAGCCATGTTAATGCCTCCCGGCAGCGCGCTGGCCATGGGCCAGGAAGTCGGCGCCTTGTGCGGGGCGGCGCCGCCGTGCCGGGCGATTGTCTCCCGATCCAGTCCGCCGTCGGCGCTTTGGGGAGTATTGCCGTTGTAGAGGTCGGTAGATGGGGTGTCGTTCGTCTCCGGCCAGGTGTCCACCCAAGTGCTGTCAAAAAAGATCGGTGTCATCGTCGTATGGTTCACCCCTGCGGGCTTCTTAAACAGATTCTCAGGATCGGTCGAACCTCCGCCAACCAACTCGCCCCCCACAGTATAAACGTACAACCACCCATTGAGACCGTAACTGCCCGTCCATTCCGGCAGGTTCTGCCCCCAAACCCACGCGATATCCGCCGTTCCGAAAATATTGCCCTGCGGCAACGGAGTGGGGACCTTCGTCAGTGGACAAACGCAAATCTTGATTACAGCGATGTAATTGCTCAATGTGCCCATCCAAAGATCCTGCCCGAGAATCGGATTGACTGGGTCCTGGTAGGCGAACAAGCCGCCCGTGTCGTTGGCGTACATGATTCCAGATGTTGCCATCTGCTTGAGGTTGCTTAAGCACTGCGTCTGGCTGGCCTTCAGTTTGGCGGCCGCAAGGGACGGCAGGAGAATTGCCGCCAGAATGGCGATGATGGCAATGACGACCAGCAGTTCAATCAACGTGAACGCTTTGAGCCTGCGGATTCCAAGCGACGCCGAACTCACGTCAGATCGCCCTTTCAATTGCGGCATCTCTGTTACTAATCGCTTCATAATCTTCATAGACAATAACTCACGTTAGGCAATCGCCTGGCGAAACGCAACGCGACACACTTTCTCATGGACTTCTGTTCCGCTCGAATCCCCCCTCGTCGCCGAGCCAATAAACAAATCTCCATCACTCACCCAAAGGGTTCAAACGGAGGGACCCGCCCTCTGATTTCCGCCATGGTTACAATTCCCAAACTGCTGATGCATGTACTTTAGATTCTTACGGCAAGACCGTCCATCCCCCCGTTTTGGGGGGATGCCTTGCAAGTTGGCTCTCCACCGCGCCAAAGGCGATTTTCCATTCACACGGACGAAGGCCCCTTTTCTCGAATCCGTGTCCGCGCAGGGTTAGAGGAAAAAAGGTTGCAAGGAGCCGATCAGACCCGGGACCGGTTTTCCGCCCTCGGCCACCCTTCTGAAAACACTTGGACAGAACTTGGACATATTTGGTCGTGGGGATGCGTAAGTTGACGCGTGGAAAAGAACAACGATTTACGAGAAATCACTCGTATTCAATTCTGGAAAACCCGTTCCAGCAGCGACGCCCTCACTGAAAACACCGGAACCTGTAGGTGGTAGTCGAACTCCAACGCCGGCCAGGCCGGAGGATAATCGTCGGGAAATGCGGTTGGTTGACAGAATCGGGGAAATGCTGTGTTTCCAAACACAACCCGGCATATTGATCATAAACGCGGGATCTCTTTCCGGTCAGTGTTCCGTCAAGAGACCCGCCCGCATAGAGCAGCATGGCCGGCTCCGTGGTGAAGACTTCAAGCATCCGTCCCGATCTTGGATCAGCCGCGCGCGCCGCAAACGACAAGCCCTGTCCTCCGCCATGAAGGACAAAATTATGATCGTAACCTTTGTTATGACCCAATCGGTCAAGGCGCTCGCCAATTGCGCGGGGTTGGGTAAAGTCCATCGGAGTATTCTTGACAGAAAGAATTTCTCCAGACGGGATCAGGGCCTCGTTCGTTGGGGTGTAAAACTTTGAGGCCACGGTCAATTGATGATGCAAGATGTTGCCTGCGCCCGCTAAATTGAAATAGCTGTGGTTGGTGAGATTGATTGGTGTCGGTTTATCGGTGCGGGCGGTGTACGCGATACGCAGTTCATTGGCGTTAGAGAGGGACATGGTCACGGTGACGGTAAGTCTGCCGGGATACCCCTCGTCACCGTCCGGACTAACATGCGCAAATCTTATCTTCGCCCCGTTGAGAGGGTTGGCTTCCCAGGCAGCCTTATCGAATCCGTTCAGTCCTCCGTGAAGGTGGTTTGGCCCGTCGTTGGTTGCCAATTTGTAGTTTTTGCCGTCCAGCGCGAATTGACCCCCGGCAATATAATTCGCCACACGCCCCACCGTGCAGCCGAAGTACGGGTGGCCTCCCAAATATTGAGCCAGATTGTCAAATCCGAGCACGATGTCTCCCATCTTGCCATTCCGGTCGGGGACGTGCATTTCCGTGATGATAGTGCCATAATTTGTGACCTTAACGACCAGGCCATTGGCATTGGTCAACGTGTACAAATGGATCGGGGTCCCATCAGGCAGCTTGCCAAAGTCGCTTCTCAGAAGATTACGGTTCATAATTGGTCGCTCTGCGCAGGGAGTGCGTTGCGGGGTGTTTCCAGCGAGAGCAATACGGCTGCCACGATGGCGAGCACCAGGCCGACAACCTCAGCCGATTCCACCCGTTCACCCAGGAAAGCCAAAGCGAGCAGTACGGTGACGACGGGTTGGACGGCAGCGGCAATGGGGGTGACGATGGCCGCTTTACCTTGGAAGCTGTAAGCCGCGAAGCTGGCCACGACCCCAAAGCCGTTCAGCGCACCGGCGACCAAGGCTAGGATGACGAACTTGCCACTGAAGCCCCAGTGGAGCGTTTGCGTGACGAGAATCACTCCGGCGATTGGCAGGAAAGCCGCGCACCAGGCAAGATAGGACAGCTCCGCGCTGATATGGTTGGTGGACACTTTCTGAACCACGCTAAAGACGCCCCAGAAGACCATCCCCACGAGGGCGTAGAGCAACCACTTGGAGAGAGCAAGTTGGCGAAAGAACTCGCCCGGGCGACCTAGAAAGCTTGTTTCACCACTTAACAGCAGGAGAGCGGGCAACGCCACAACCAATCCAATGGCTTGGATTGCATTAAGTCGCTCACCCAACCAGAGCCATGCCAACAGGAGTGTAACCAATGGATAGACGGAGGTCAGGGGTATGACAATGGCCGCCTTGCCGCCCGCAGTGAGAGAAGCGAAAACCGCCAGATTGCCCAATGCGGCCAGTAGCCCGGCCAGAAGACCCCAGCCCAATCCGCGAGTCCGCTTCGTGCCTTTCTCTCCCTTCCAAGGGCGTGACTGTGCGGCCCATAGCGCCGACGGCGCCAAGCCGATGGTGAAAAGGAGCTGGTTCTGCAAGGGAGGAATCGCGTCGGCAGCCACCTTCGTGACGACGCCCCATACGCCCCAGAAGGCGGCGGCCAGCAAGGTATAGAAAAGCCAGGGCGGCAAACCGGCCATGCGTCGCGATTCCTGCGTGGTCATTGAGGAGCCAGGTTGCCGATGGGTGAATCTATCTTCGCACGCACCAGGCAGCCATGTTCTGCCAGAGGCGCGCGTAGCCTTTCCAGAGCATCAAGTTTATCCCCCAGTGCGGCACTGGGTCTGAGCCAAAGGTCACCATGCGGCCTTTGCCGTGTTCGGACACGCCCAGGAGGGGGTGGTGAGTCTTGGCCACGCGCCAGAGCACTTTCATGTTGTCACGCGCAATGAACTCGTTGTAGCCAAGCAACGGCGGCATGCGGTTCACCGGCAATCCCTTGAACATGGGGTGGCTGGCGTCCGCAACCTCCACCTGGAAACCTTCCGAGCTTTCCATCAAATCATCGCCCGCCAAGCAGGTGAACGGCAGCCAGTCGGCAATGGGCGCGCGCCGCCAGCCGCCCTTTTCCAGGTAACCCGAAAACCCCAGCCAGCCGCCCATGAAGATCAGCCCTTTGCCCGCCTCAACCGCGTGCGTCAGCCGTTTGAGCCGGTCGGGAAAGGTAATGATCCGCTTGCCATAAACCGACTGGTCGAAGAACGTCGGGTCAAGGTGAAAGCATCTGGCCTCCACATCGCTGACAACGATGAGATCGCTGCGGTCAATCAACGCCTGGTAGTCCTTGGGCGCCATGCGATAAAGCTGCCAATTGCTGAACGCCTCGACCGTGGCGCCCTGCGCTTCAAACGCATCGGTCACCGGCTTGCCAAGGAAATCAAGATGACAGTCCTTGGCCATCATTTCAAACGGACTTTCGATGAAGCAGGGGCCGGTGTAAAAAACCCAGTCCCCGATGTAGGTGATATGTATTCCTTTGAGTGTGTTCATAGTTAAAGCGGGTGTGGGGCGGATGGATTCCAACGTAGGCCGCGCGTCCGCAGGACTTCCCACTCGCGGCGATCCGCCTCGTGCTTGATTTCGGGTTGAAATCCGAAGCTGAGGTAAAGGTTGATGGCCGGTAAACGGATGGACTCCGTAGTGAGGCAAGCACGGATGTGTCGCAGTTCGATGAATCGCTGGCAGAGGGCGGACACCAAGGCGCCCCCCAGGCCCCGGCCCTGGTGATCAGCCGTCACGGCCACCCAGTGAATCCTGCCCCAGGCCTTGCCATGATAATCGTCATTGAACCAAGCAGTGCCGGTGCCGATTTCGCGGCCGGTGGCATCGCAGAGAAAAAGCTGGCGTTGCGACAACTGGGCTTCGCCCTCGCCAAACTCGCGCTGGAACAGCTCCGACTTCACGTCGTGGTAACGCTCAGCCTGCTGTTGAATGCGTGTCCATGTCGCGTCGTCACCTGGGCGATGGAAACGCAAGGAGAACCCCGCAGGCAGCGGGAACACCGGCACGTCCTGCAGGGTTTCGCGGACCATACTGACCTCCACCAAGGGGCTCCCAGGTCTCATAGGCTTAATCAAAATGTCATCCGTATTGCCGTTATTATACAGCCCGACGGCTCGGTTCAAGCGTTAATTATCAATAAATCATTTCTCCCGCTGTCAAAGCAATCCGGGCGAATCTGAATGAGCGCCTGCGAATTCCAATTCTTCTCCATGCGGGCGAACCGCCATCAGCGTCCGCATCGGCCTAAACTCACGCTCCCCTCAAGAAACCTTATCGCCTCAAGTTGAAAAGGGTGGGCCGGAAGCGCCGGTCCACCCCTTCTAAATTTGCGCTAATTTTCAGCGCACATGAATGCCGCTATTGCAATTCAAGCCGGTAGAATTCAGAGCCACCGCCCGGCGTCAGGGTCACTTGGTATTGCGTCCCGACCTGGGTCGGAGGCGTAGCGACATTGGACCAAGGTCCAGTCAGAGCGTAGGCTTGCTGTAAAACCAAGCCTGAGTAAACTACGCCTGACCAACTGATGGTGATGCCACCGGAAGCGCTGATGGAAACCACGGCGGGAATCACCGGCACGAATGTGAAGTTGGTTATCGTCTGGTTCGCGGTCTTCGTTCCGTCCCCGCCGGTGAAGCCGATATAGCCCAACGTATTTCCAACCACACTGGCGAAGTCGGGCAGTGTCGTGATGTTGGTGACGTACGTGTTTGAATTCACCGTGTCCACCAATTTTACGCGCATGGCATCCTGGCTGTAATAAAGGTTGACGTTGACCGGGTGACCGCTAGCCAGACTGACCGGGTTGACGGACGTGTAACTGGCGTTTACAGCGACACCATTGGTGCCGAAGTCGAAGCCGATGCCGCCGGCCGATGCCTCGATATTCAATTCGAAGGCCACGCTGTTAGTAATGATGTTGCCGTAACCCAGGCTTATATCGGAGGCCCCGATCGCAGCGGGTCCGAGTGGGTCATTCTGGACGCAGAATGTTACGCCATCGCCAGTAAGAGCGCCACTGGGCGTGTAGGTGAAGGAGGCATCAAATCCCTCGATGTATTGCGGATAATTGTAAAAGGCGCTGGCAGTTTCGTTGGCGCTATTGTCCGTCAAGGTCAGCAAGTCGCTGGCCAAGGTTGGGGTAATGTTCGTGCCTTGCAGAGTCCAGTTGGTGTTGTCGTTGAACGTCACCGACGTGGGCGGCGTGACAAACGGCTTGAAGATGGCGGCGGTCAATATTGACATGTTGGCAGGCTCGCCCGCCTCTGTGAACATAAACGTGTCATTGCCGGCCGCCAAGCCGGACAGATAACCCATCATCTCGCCGCCGGTGTAAAAGGAGGCCGACAGGACACCACCTGTTCCCTCGATGTCTTCGGTGAAACTCCCCGACGTGTTGGCAATGATATAGCCGCTCACCGCAGCCCAAGAATTGGCTGCCACACCCGGCTCATTGAAAGTGAGGGATGTGACACTCTGACCAGCGGCAGAATTGGTCAAGGGAGCGACGAACGTGTCAACACCGCTGAGGGTGTACGGCATCATGATATAAGGTATTGCAGCGAGGGCGAGAGTGAATGTAATGTTACCCGTGCCCGGCGTGGGATTGTAAAGGTAATAGATTGAGCAATCGCGGTAGTGCTGGCTGGGGGTGGACCGTTGGACTGCCTGAGTGAGATGCTGGCCATTCCAAAACATGTCGGTGGGACCGACGTCTGGGAGTGTGGTTCCTGTGTCCCAGAAACAGACCACCAGCACAGTTGCTCCCGGGGTGACCGTGAACGGTTGAGAGTAATTGGTGACCGAGCTTCCGGCAAAATTGCCGAACATGAGGCTCGTCGAACCATCTTGCAGGGCAATGGGCTGATTCACATGAGTGGTCACACTCAAGGTCGCCGGGGAACTCACGACGGGGGAACCGGCGGCGGTATTGGCCACCGTAACGACGTAATCCAACGCGTTGGTGAGGCCGACGTTTGCGATCGTCAATGTCGCGGATTTGGAGCCGGAGATGCCGTTGCCATCAGTCAGATTGGTGTAAGGTCCGCTGCTGCCCGTTGTTCCCGCCGCCCACTGATAGGTGAGTGGCTCTGAGCCATCAGCCCCCACGTAAAATTGGGCGGTATTCCCGATGGTAACGGTCCGGGAAACAGGCTCCAGGCCAATGACAGGCGCGTAGGCGCTCTGGCCGCTGGCCGCATAGAAAAGGGCCGCCACTTGATCCCCTGTCAGTGCCTTATTATACACGGTCACGTTGTCAATGGTTCCATTGAATGACCGCTGGCCAAACGCGCCGCCATCTGCGCTGTCTTCGCCGATGAGGGTGGCGCCGCTGAAGGACTGGACGACATGGGGGTAGGCGTGGGTGGAGGCCGTCAACCCGTTGGCGTTCATGAGATAAATGCTCGCATTTGTCGGCGCGACAACCAAAGTCACCATGGACCACTGGCCTGCCGGCGCGATCAGGCCGGAATCCCAACAATAGGTGTTAGGATCATTGTTCCAGATATAGCCTAAGTCATAGCCAGCAGTGTTTGCGTTGAGGATGGCAGTGTAGTTGAGTCCTGCAACCGTGTTGCCGGAGTCACAAACGACAATGCCCGCGCCCGGGGCTTGTAGTAATGCCGTGGGGTTGAGCCAGGCCACCAGCGTCACGGCGTTGGTGTTCAGGTTCCAGGCAGGAACCTGCACATAATTGCCCGCTATCCCCGATGCAAACTGGGCGGCCAGATTGGTAGAGGCGAAACCGGGAAAACCGGAGCCTGCGGTGGGCCCGGTGGTGCCATACAAACCGTTCTGGACGGCAGCGCCGTAAACGCCGTTGAATCCGCCGGCATCATCGAATACTTCGGCTGTGGTGGTGGAAGGGTCGTTAATATCATCAAACTCATAAAACGCGAAGGGATTCAGATTCAGCGCCGCGGTTTGATAGGCATCCACCGCCGCTATGACCGACAGCGTGGCAATAGAGCTAGTCACGGCCCCGACTCCGTTGGTCACCACCACGGAGTAGCTGGCGGAGTCATTTGCAACCAGGCCGCTGATGGTCAAATTCGTCGTGGTTGCCCCCGAGACGCTGCCGCCGTTGTGAAGGGTGACACCGTTGGATTGCCAGTGATAGGTTATCGGCTGCGTTCCGAGCGCGGCGGTCTGGAAATTGGCCGTTCGGTTGGTGTAGAGGATTTCCGACTGGGGCTGGGCTGTGATCGTCGGCGCGTCTCCGGTGAGCGGCTTGAAGACGACGGCCATGAACGTGCAATAGCCGGCGCTCGTCTGTGTTCCCAGGAACGTGTCAGTGCCTGCAGCGAGATTGTTCAGATTGGCATAACCCGCCTCGCCATCGCCAGAGTTGGCGCTGGTGGAATAGGTCAGAGGGGCAGTGATCCCGTTGGCGTCAGTCACACTCGTCGTTGCGTAACTGTTGGCAAAAATAGAGGAAAACACAGCCCAAGAGTAGGGATTAATATTCGTTATATTAAAGGTGAGAGAAGTGATATTTTGGATCACCAGGCTGTTGGTCTCTCCGGTCAAAGGGGGGAAGTTCGTGTTCACGTCGTTGAGGGTGAAGGCCGTCCATTGGTCATTGGACGGAAGCGTTTCGCTCCCGACGCCTCTGACCGTGCCTGTGATATTACTCGTGCCCGGCGTGGGGTTGTAGAGATAATAGATGGCGCTTTCGCGGTAGTTGGCGGAGCCGTAATTACCGTGAACGACGGGACCGAAAGTTTGATTGCCATTCCAAGTCAGGGTTGCCGGGTAATGGCCGGTGAAGGTGGGACATCTGTCGCTAAAAATGACCACCAGCACGCTTGCTCCCACGGTAACCGTGAACGGCACATTAAAACTGGCGGCTGGGGTAAGGGTAGTGATAGCCGTTGAACCATCTTGCAGGCCAATCGGCGCCAGACCTATCAGCACACTCAAGGTGGCCGGGCTGCTTGCAACGGGGGAGCCAACGGTGTTGGACACTGTAACGACGTAGTCCCCCGCGTTGGTGACCACGGCGTTTGCGATCGTCAGCGTCGCAGTCTTCGAGCCAGAGATGCCGTTGCCATCAACCAAGTTGGTGTAAGGTCCGCCGCTGCCCTTGGCCCCCTCAGCCCACTGATAGCTGAGCGGCGCGGAGCCATCCGCGCCCACGTAGAAACTAGCCGTCCCACCGCCAATAGTGAGTTGGGAAACCGGCTGCAGTCCAATGACAGGCGCGTAGCTGGACTGGCCGCTGGCCGTGTAGAAAAGGGCCGCCACCTGATCCCCTGTCAAAGCCTTATTGAAGACCGCCACGTCGTCAATAATTCCATTGAACGAACGCGCGCCATTGCCACCATCGGCACTGTCGTCGCCGATGAGGGCGCTGGCGTTGAAGGTTTGCACGACATTGCTGTAGTTGAAGGCAGAGGCGGTCAGCCCGTTGGCGTTCATGAGATAAATGGTCGCGTTGGTCGCCGTCACGACCAAGGTCACCATAGACCACTGGCCTGCCGGTGCAATCAGGCCGGAATCCCAGCCAGAAGTCTTGGGATCGTTGTTCCAGATATAGCCCAAGTCATAGCCGCCGTTCGCTGCGTTAAGTTTGGCGTTGTAGTTAAGTCCGGCAACCGTGCCGCCAGCATCACAGACGACAATGCCGGTGGATGCGCTTTGTTGTGTTGCCGCGGGGTTGAGCCAAGCCACCAAGGTCACGGTGTTGGTGTTCAGGTTCCAGGCTGGCGTCTGCACAAAGTTACCCCCCGCTCCCGTGGCAAACTGCGCCGCCAGATTGGTGGAGGCGAATCCGGGAAACCCGTTCCCTGTGGTCGGCCCGGCGGTGCTGGCATAACCATTCTGGACGTTGGCTCCATACACGCCATTGAATCCACCGGCGTAATCAAATGCTTCCGCGGTGCCGGAGGCGGGATTGTTCACATCATCAAACTCATAAAACGCGACCGGATTCTGATTCGCCACCGCGATTTCATACGGGGCCACCGGCGTCACCACCGAAAGCGTGGCCACGGCGCTGGTATTGGTGCCGAGTGAGTTGCTCGCGGTCAACTGGTAGCTGGCTGCGTCCGATAAAGTGACATTGCTGATGGTCAGAGTATTGGTGGCCGACCCCGTGACGCTGCCGCCGTCGGTGAGGGGGACATTGTTCGATTGCCAATTATAGGTCAGCGGCGCCAGTCCGACGGCGGCGGATTGAAAAACGGCCGTCCGGCCGGCGTAGAGAATTTCCTGTTGGGGCTGGATGCTCCCCATCACCGGCGCGGCGTAGCCGAGCGGCTTGAAGATGGCGGCGACAAAATTCATTTTTGCTCCGCCAGTGGTCCCTGGACCCGGATTGGCCAGAAACGTGTCACTGCCGGGGTTGAGGTTTGAAATGTAACCCTCGCTCACGACTGAAGGAGTTATGCTATCATCGGTGGCGTCGGTGATCTCGACCGTCGTGCCGCCTGTCGCACTCATAGGGACGCTGGAGACGGTGCTGCCGCCAAAAATGCCGCCCACCGCCGCCCAAGCCAGGGCTGGAACATTCGCCACTGTAAAAGTTAAGGACGAGACAGCGTTGCCGGCGCTGCCGGCTGAACCGGTCAAGGGAGCGGCGGTCGTGTCAACGCCGTTGAGGGTGTAGGCCGTCAAATAGACGCCGTTGACTCCGGCGCCAGCCAGATTTGTAATAATGCCCGTGCCCGGCGTGGGGTTGTAGAGGTAATAGATCGTGGCATCGCGGTAGTTAGCGGCTCCGTTGTTGATCTCAATGGCCTTGGCCAAGGTGTTAGTCGTGCCGCCAACGATCCACGACAGGGTTGCTGGCTCGGCGTTTGCGGCATTGCCATTGATGTCCGCCAGTACGGCCACCAGCACACTGGCACCCGAGGTAACCGTGAACGGGACGTTGATAATGTTCGTTCCGTTGAATGCCAAGGCCGGAACCGGAGCATCTTGCAGGGCAATCTGCGCGCGGGCAGGCGCCGCCCACAAGAGCAAGGCGAGACCGCAGAGCAGCGGCAGGGTGAGGCGAGTGGAGATGCGATGGGTATTCATATTCATAATCCGATTGTCAGCAAGGTTGATACTGGCTTGGGCTGCATCAACAAAATGACAGCCGCCCGCCAATTACCATTTTTTAACTCATTTCTAAAACTTAATGCTTCACGAGCAAGAACCATCGAGGCGCGTCCGCCCCGCGAGTGGAGGACAGTTCCACAACCAAGTCCATGCTCTTGGGAGAAAGATTAGGTTTGCTAAACAAAAATGTCCATCCCCTTTATTGGGGGGGAGTGAACCGCCGCGCCAGAAGCACCGCCACATAATGCTTGGACATAACTTGGACAGATTCATCATGGCCGTCTGGCAGCCGGGACTTAATCATTGAGTGAGGGGTTTGGCCTGAGAATCAGGGCTTCGCCGCCAGCAGCCTGAGGGAAGGCACCAACTTGGGATCAACGTCCTTCTGGTAAAAATAGGGGATGCGACTGCCGTCGTTGTTCCACGTAGTGAACTCGTACATGCGCTGGAACTTAATCCATTGACCCGAACCATCGGCAAACACCTCGTTCCCGCCGTCCGGCAGGCCCGGCACCGAGCCCCTGAGCAAGGCATGTGGCGGCGTGTTGGAATAGGCTTGAGGGTCCGACAACGCTTCCAGGTTGATCACCCAACTGCCATTGATCTTCCAGTTGACGTCGGCCGCCAGACACCAACTAGGCATGGATTTGGCCAATTTGGTGGGGCTATAGGCCGGCCACGTGCCGTCCTCATTCGGACCCGGAACAGGATTAAGCCACTCGGTGGCGCCGCCGAAGTACTGATAACCGATCTGCCAGACAAAAGTTTCGTAAGGATCATAGAACGGATACGACGGGCGGTTGGGACAGGTCCAAACCGAAGGCTTGCTCTTATAAGTCAAAGTCTTGCGGGCGTCCGTCAATGGGAAACCCAGCACGGCCAAGGAGTTCTCGGCGTCTGGCGTGAACTCCACCTGGCAGGGAATCCCTCCGTTATCACCCCCGAACGAATCGTTGCCTGACACGACGCGGTCCAGATTATCCGCGGCATAGGCAATGCTCGAAAGTCCAATTTGCCGCAAATTATCCAGGCATTTGGTGCGCTGACTTTGCTCCTTGGAGCTGGCCAACGCTGGCAATAAAAGCGCCGCCAGGATGGCGATAATGGCGATGACCACCAATAACTCAATCAAGGTGAAAGCGACGCCCTGCGCGCGGATGCGTGTGCAACTCCCCAGTCGGCCCGGCGGTGGTGGCAAAGCTGGTTTGGCCAAGTTCGCCGCCCAGTGGGAACATCTGTCGAATATATTGGTGTGGATGGATATCATAAATCCCCGGTTGGACATAGCTTGGACATATCCTTCATGGAAGTCGGGCAACCCGGCCTGAATCACTGCGGGAGGGTTTTGGCCTGGGAATCTCATGGCTTGGCCGCCAACTGGCGGAGGAAAGGAACCAAGCCTGGAGTGACGTCTTTTTGGTAGAAATAGACGATGCGGGTGCCATCGTTGTTCCAAGTATGCAAATAATACATGCGCTGGAACTTAATCCATTGACCCGAACCATCGGCGAACACCTCGTTCCCGCCGTCCGGCAGGCCCGGCACGGACCCCCTCAGCAAGGCATGCGGCGGGGTGTTTGAATAGGCTTGGGGGTCAGAAATCGTATCCAGGTTTACCACCCAGTTGCCATCAATCTTCCAGTTGACGTCCGCCGCCAGACACCAACTGGGCATGGACTTGGACAATTTGACGGGGCTATAGGCTGGCCACGTGCCGTCCTCGTTCGGGCCCGGAATGGGATTAAGCCATTCGGTACAGCCGCCCATGTATAGATAGCCGATGTGCCAGGCAACTTGGGCCGCACAGTAGTACGGATACTGCGGGCGGTTGGGACAGGACCAAACCGAAAAAAAATTGGAAGCCGTATGTTTCAACGGCACACCCATGACGGCCAGACTGTTCTCGAGGTCCGGCAGAAGAACCGTTGGGACCTGAATCAGTCCCTCCAATTGGCCCGGCATGACATAGTCCAGGTTATCCGATGCGTAGGCGAAGGACGCGACGCCAATTTGCCGCAGGTTACTCAAACATTTGGCGCGCTGGCTTTGCTCCTTGGAGCTGGCCAACGCTGGCAATAAAAGCGCCGCCAGGATGGCGATGATGGCGATGACCACCAATAACTCAATCAAGGTGAAAGCGATGACCGCCGTGCGGGTGCGACTGCGCCTCCCCAGCCAGCCCGGCGGTGGTTGCAAAGCGGGTCTGGTGAACATCGACACCCGGCGGTTTGGGCTGTGCAAACAAAATGACAACCATGCGTCACGTTTCATTGTCTCAATTCAATGCCCAATCAACACTTCTCAGGCAAGAACCTGCAAGTCGAAGCCACCCAGCCAGACGAGGCGCTTGTTCCTGAATCAGGCAAATATTCTTGGAAGTAAAGTTAAGCTTGTTCAACAAGAATGGCCATCCCCTCTATTGGGGGGAGTGAATCGCCGCGCCAGCAGCACCGCCACAAGACGCTTGGACATAACTTGGACATCTTCTCTGTTAGACGACCATTTGCTTGTTGTGGAGAAAAGGACAGCCTGTATAAGAAGCCTATGCGCTTGAACTGCTCTTGTTTTGTTTTCCACGCCCTGGCCGTCGTTGCTTTTACATCCATGGACGTCTGCCATGCACAACAGCGAAGCGGGCCGCCGTCATTTGCGGTCTCGCCTGATAAGTCGAATGGGGTGTACCAAGTCGGTGAGACCATCCGCTGGCGGATCGAGGCGACCGGCACAAATGCCGCGCTGTCGGCGCACTACTCGCTCAAAAAGGGCGAAATGGTCGAAGTCGCACAAGGGGATCTCATGTTGACGAATGGCATCGCCGAACTCGAGAGCAAGGCAGACGCGCCAGGCCACCTCATGCTGGAGGTCAGACCGTCTGTGACTGGCGGGCGAGGCAGCCGGGTCCTGGGGGGCGTGATTATCGCGCCCGAGAAGATCACGCTCTCGGCGCCGCGTCCGGCTGATTTCGACTCATTCTGGGATGGAAAACTGAAGGAAATGAAGCAGGTCCCGGCCCGCGCGAAACTGGAACGCGCAGAAGCAGGACGCACCAATATCGAGTACTGGAAAATCATGATGGACAATATCGGCGGGACGCATGTCTATGGCCAAATCGCCCGTCCCGCGCAGGGCCAGAAGTTTCCGGCCCTGCTGATTCTGCAATGGGCGGGTGTTTACTCGCTTAAACCGAACTGGGTAACTGATCGCGCGGCGCAAGGATGGCTGGCCCTGGATATCGAACCGCACGACATGGCGATAGATGCCGGCAGCGGGGGCGCGCCCGGCAATTATGCCAGCGTCGGCAATGATGACCGCGACAAGAGTTATTTCCTGAGGATGTATCTCTCCTGCTATCAGGCGGCGCGGTATTTGACACAACGACCGGACTGGAATGGCCAGACGCTGGTGGTGATGGGCGACAGCATGGGCGGGCAGCAATCGCTGGTGATCGCGGGCTTGTTTCCCAAAATCACCGCGGCGCTGGCGTTGGTGCCGTCGGGGTGCGACACGCTCGGGCCCGAGTCCGGCCGCCGTGAAGGCTATCCGGGGTGGTACGACAACGCGGGTGGCAAGGACCCCAGGAAGGTGCATGAGGCGAGCCGTTATTTTGACACGGCTAATTTCACCGCGCGCATCCAGGGACAGGTTTTGGTCGCCTTCGGCTTGCTCGACGAAACTTCTCCGCCAACGGGAGTTCTGGCCGCGTTCAACCAAATCAAATCGCCCAAACAAATGCTGATTCTAACCAGGTCCCCGCATCAGGACGCGGGAGGAGCGCAAGCCCCTTACCGGCATCTGCGCGATGACGTCTGGCTGCCGGCGCTGAAGGAAGGCAAAAGGCCGCCGGTGAATCCCGTCGAGATGAGCGCCTTCTAATTGACAGAGGCAAATGGGTTTTGCTTGAGTTTTTTTTGCGCGCGGATTTGCGAAATCTCTTGCCACCAGGCAGTCCGTTGAGTTAGTAATTATCACATGCGAACCCCATCAAGTTCGGCGCCGAGCAATTAACATTGAGTAATCAGTCAAGAAAACTATGAACAAATCATTGATCCAAACAACCCTCTTTGCCGCCCTGGCGACGGCAACAATCTTCGCAGCCTCAACAGGCAGCGTGGCCGCCCAAAGCTCCCTGCGGGAATGGTATTTCGGCGAGAGCATCCTCATGCCGAAAGATACAAAACAAACCGAGGCCGTGAGTGGCTGCGAGGGGCCGGCGCAGGAGTGGGTCTCCCTCTTCAATTTCAACTCTCAGCCGGCCAAGGCCGAGGTCACCCTGTTCTTTGAGGACGCTCCGCCCAAGACGCTCCACTTCGATCTGGCTCCCAACTCCACCAAGGTGTTGAGTTGGCACAACAAGGATTACGAGGCCGACGTTCCGAGACGCAAGCTCTTTTCCACCCGCGTGCGCACGGATCGGCCGATCATCGCCCAAAGCTCCCGCGCCGAGAATCCGGGCCTCCCGAACGACCCTGGCAACTCGGACACATCGCGCCTTGGCTATGCGGGGCTGCTGGGAAAGAAGGAAACAAAGTGGGCTTTGGCCGACAGCTTGGTCAACACGAACAACCCGAAAAGTTGGCGGGACCTGGAATTCCTCACCATCCTGAATCCGAATCCGGGACAGTCGGCCGAAGTGACCATCACGTGGTACGGTCGCAACGGACGCACCACCCACAAGGCGACCATCGCACCTGAACGCGTGATCCACATTGATCTTTCCCAGCTCCCCGAATCGGAGCGCGCCACGCTAGTGGCCACGGCAGGTATTATCGTAGAAAGCAACGTCCCCATCATCCCGGAATCCATCCGCCGCACGATCTACGGGGAGAGCCGCTCGCCCCGCGGCATGTGGTCCATCCCGCTTTACGCGATCGGAGACCAGAACCTGTAAATATCCCCATGTCCCAATACGCCCGCCGCCGCATCCTCCCACTACTCCTGTTGGTGCTCTGCACGACCATCATCGCCGCGGATGGCCCCGCCTCGCAGCCCATCCGCATCGTGCTGATGGGGGATTCCACCGTCTGCGACTATCCCCCAGCCTCCGTCACGCGAGGCTGGGGACAGTTCATCGCCGAGGGGTTCTCTTCTCCCGTGCTGGTGCATAATTTCGCCGTGGGCGGCCGCAGCACCAAGACCTTCATTAGCGAAGGCCGCCTCAAGAAAGCTCTCGAGGAGCCAGCCGACTTCGCCCTCATCCAGTTCGGCCACAACGATTCCCACGCCAAAGACCACCCCGAGGCCACCGACGCCGCCACCGATTACCGCCAGAATCTCAAGACCTGCATCGGCGCCTGCCTCGCGGCCAAGGTGCAACCCATCCTCGTCACCCCCATGCACCGCCGCACCTTTAAGGAGGGCAAGCTCACCACCGAGTTGCTCCCCTACGCGAACGCGATGAAAGCCGTCGCGCGGGAAAAACAAATCTCCGTGATTGATCTCTATACCCTTAGCGGCGGCCTGTTTGAAAAACTCGGCAACGACGCCAGCGTGGATCTCAACTGCACGCCCACGGACCACACGCATTTCTCCGAAAAAGGCGCCCGTGCTCTCGCCCAACTCATCCTCAAGGAACTTCGCACACTCGACCCGCGCCTCCAGACCGCGATCCGGGAATGAGGATAACCCTGTTCGCGCGCATCTGCCGTCAAAGCGTATGAGCGCGCGGATAGAGCCTGGCCTGTCGCGTCATAAATGCCACGGTTTGCGCATGGGGCGCGATGCGAGCATTTGGTTGGCCGGCCCATCATTCACGAACCGCTCCGTCTTGAAGTCAAATTTCAGCTTGCGGCCAAGCCGGGTGGCGGCGTCTGCCAGATGGCAAAGAGTGTCCACCGCCACGGCCGCCTCGACGGGACAGACCGTCTCCGCCCGGCTCTTGACGCAATCCAGGAAGTTTCGCACGTGTCCCGGACTGTGGACCAGGCTTGCTTTGAAGTTCTCCGGGTTCTCATCAATGAGGTCCTCCGGCTGCAAGTTGATCCCGGTGCGGTCCACATGCACCCAACCCTCGCTCCCCTCGAAGGCGGTGCCGTGGCTGTCAATGCGGCGATAACGCGTCTTCCATTCATCCTGCTGCAGCCACGCATCGCCCGTCGGCTTTCTTTGGTTCTGGCCATTGGGAACGCCGACGAATTTCATGGTCACCCTGCTGCTGAAATTGAAGTTTACTTCCCAGACTGTGGCCGTGTCACATACACCTTCTGTGTTGCGAAACGTGGCGCGCCCTTGAACTTCCACCGTCCCGCGGAGAAGCTCGCCGCCGCCCCAAAGCGCAATGTCCATCGGATGAGTGCCCCAGCCAGAAATAAAGCCCAGCGCGTAATCGGAGATAAACCACCAAGTTTTCCGCTTTGGATCATCGCTGCACCGGTCTTCCGTGTAGGGCGTCATCGGCGCTGGACCGAGCCAGAGGTCATAATCAAGTCCAGATGGCGGGGTTGCTTCTTTGATCGAACCCCCTGGGGCGCTGCCGGGAGCCCAAACATTGATGTGTTGCAGCTTCCCGATGCGGCCATTGCGGACGAGTTCACACGCCCGCCAGAACTTCGGCCAGGAACGTTGCTGCGTGCCAAATTGAAACACCCTCTTGTGCTGGCGGACGGCCCTGCGCAAGGCCTGACCATCTTCGAGCGCGACCGCCAGCGGTTTTTCCAGGTAGATGTCCTTGCCTGAATTTATCGCTGCCAGCCCAGCAAGGACGTGCCAGTGGTCGGGGGTGGCGATAAGGCAGGCATCAATGTCCTTGCGCGCGACCAGTTCTCGAAAGTCATGGAAGGTTTTGCAATCCTGATTGTCGTACTGCTTGTTGACGGCCTCCCGGGCCAACTCGATCTGGTCCGTTTTGACATCGCACACGGCAACTATATGGCAATCCTTCTCGGTGAGAAAGTTGCTCATATCTCCCCTGCCCTGCGGCCCACAGCCGATTACGCCCACGGTAATGCGGCTGCTGGCGGCGACAGCGCCGTTCTTGCCAAGAGCCGAGCCGGGAATAATCGCCGGAAAAGCTGCCGCCGCAAAGGCGGCGGTGGCCGCGCCATGAATGAAATGACGCCGGGTAAGTCCTTTGGTTGCCATGTTTTCAGATGATCTCATAATTGTGTTGTTTGTCGTTCCTTCTCCACAGTTAACATCAACAGATGATTGATTTTTTGGCAACGACAAAATGCGGGCACGACAAAATGCGGGGGCAACCGCATCTGAATTTTCATCATTCAGGCGCTTCCTGCCCGGGGACAGTGCGCGGATGCATCCGGTTTATGTTGCAGCTGATTTTCGCTGGACACTGCTGCTGTTCGGTTTTTCAATGGAATCCATGATCGCAAAAGCAAATGTTGCTTTTTTTCGCTCTCCCAGCCAAACAAGGCGGGAATGGCTCATCCTATGGAATTGGCCATGACGCAATGCCTGATGGCTGGCGGTCCTGTCAGAAACGGTGAATCCATTTCCTTGACTTCCTCTGTCAAATCCCCATTTCGTCAACGTCAAAACGCCGGAAAAATTTACCCCTTATGAGAATTGCAATTTTTCTTTTGCTTTGCGGCGCCCCTTTAATGGCGTCCCCTCCGCTGATATTCCCTTCGCCGCAAGAAATGAAGCAGACCGGCGCGACGTTCCGATTTGACGAGCACACTGTGATCGCGCTGCCGGCGCAGCCCGCGCCAGAAGACGTGAAGCTCGCGACCTTGCTGATGCGGGACTTGAGCGACCGGTGCGGCATCGCGCTGCAAGCCGTCCGCGTCCCCGCTGTGCCTGGAGAGGGCCGCGCCATTGTGCTGGGTTCAATGCGCAACCCGCTCGTCAAGACGGAGGCCTCACGGGAAGAACTCTCCGTCACGGAAGCATCTCCCGGTCCCGAAGGCTATGCCCTACGTGTGACTGAAAGGCGGATTGTCGTGGCCGGGAGTGACGAGGCCGGCGCGTTCTACGGAGTTCAATCGCTCCGACAATTGATTCGCCTCGACGGCACCAACGGCTACGCCACCGGAACAGACATCCGCGATTGGCCAGTCAAAACTTTCCGCGGCATCAAGTTGTTTCTGCCGGGCCGCGATAATCTTGCGTTTTTTCGGCGCTTCATCACGGATTTCATGAGTCTGTATAAGTTCAACAAGCTCGTGCTTGAAGTCAACGCAGGCATGCGTCTGGAGCGCCATCCCGAGCTAAACGCCGGCGAGTTGGATTTCGCCCGCGACTTGGACCTGACCCGTCGGGATCGTCCCAAAGGGCCTCGCGGGGAGCTTCAGGATTCGGCTCATCACGACACGGCCGACCGTGCCGTGCTGGAGAAGGACGAGGTCGCGGCGATCGTGCTCCTGGCTTCCGATAACCATATTGAAGTCATTCCCGAAATTCCTTCGCTGACACATAGTTATTACCTTTTGGCGCGCCATCGGGAACTGGCCGAAGTGCCGACAGCAGAGTGGCCCGATACCTACTGCCCTTCCAATCCGAAAGTTTACCCCCTGCTGTTTGACGTGCTTGACGAGTATATCCAGGTCATGCAGCCGAAGATGGTGCATATCGGCCATGATGAGTGGCGCACTCCCATTGACCTTTGCCCTCTCTGCAAGGGCAAGGATCACACCGAGCTTTTTCTGGCCGATCTCAATAAGATTCATGACTATCTGGCGGCCAAGCATATCCGGACGGCGATCTGGGGCGACCATTTGATTGAGGGCTTGCGCGGCAAAGGCACGCGAGCGGCAGGCCGGGCGCCCAATACATACACGGTGCCGGGGGCGGTTTCGGACCAGCAGGTCAGAAGCTCAATTCCGAAAGACATCCTCATTTTCAACTGGTTCTGGGGCGAAGGACGGGGATCGGGTGAAGTGGATGACATCGCCCTCGCGAACTGGGGCTTCGAGCAGGTTTACGGCAATTTCGGGCCAGGGATGAAGAACTATGATGTGCGGCGCGCTCGCAAGGGCGTGCTGGGCGGGGCCGCCTCCTGCTGGTCCGCCACCACCGAACTCAATATCAGCAAGGATGCTCTTTACGACTTCATAGGCATCGCGCCGATGCTGTGGTCCACGCAACAGCTTCCTGGACCGGAACTGCTGCGCAACGTGCAATCCATGATGCCCGATGTGCGGCGCAGGCTCAGCGGCCAGGAGCCTTCCAGCCGCTTTGGAGATCCCATCCGCACTATTGAGGTGGCGAAAACCGGCGCGGCCTCGGTTCCCATTGGTGAAGATGCCACCAGCCTGACCTTCGTGCATGCGGCGGCGAAACCCGGCGCTCGCAGTGAAACGGCCAAAGTCATCTATAATGCAGCCGACACCGCTGAACTAATCGGGGCTTATGAAGTGGTTTACGCAGACGGACTGATTGTGTCCGTGCCTGTCCGTTACGCGTGGAATATTCTCGCGCGAAACTGGCCTGCGGAATCCGGCAGACGGGATTATTGTTGCGAGGCGGAGGCGCGAGCTTCGGATGGTGGCACCGTGTTTGCCTATGAATGGCCGAATCCCCGGCTCGGGCGGGTTATCAAGGAGGTTCGGCTGCGCAGCTTCGTTGAATCCAATCCCGTCACCCTGGAGAAGATCGAAGTACTGTCCAAACGCGGACATTGACTGACCTCGCAATCGAGGGGTCAACTCGCTCCAATAAGTTTTGCTTGCATTACCTGCGCTTCATTAGCAAAGTCAAAGAAGCATGCATATTAATGGCTGTTTGACTTTTCGAGTCTTCTGTTTCGTCGCGGGTATCCTGGCTGGCGCTTCTTCTCCATTGGCGGCCGAGAGCGGCGTCCAAATTTCGCAACTCGACGGGAAACTTCGCGTCGAAATCAACGGCCAGTTGTTTACGGAATACCACTACCAGGACGTGCCCCGCCCCTATTTTTATCCGGTCCTCGGCGCGGACGAACTGGCCGTGACGCGGAAATGGCCGATGGAAGATACCAAGGACGAGGAGGCTTGGAGAAAACGGGCCGACTGGTGTGACTATTGCGGGCCAGTCGGTGGGAAAACCGTCGGCGTGGCCATTTTCGATCACCCGGACAATCCCCGCCACCCGACTTGGTGGCATGTGCGGGATTACGGCCTGTTTGCAGCCAATCCCTTTGGCATCCACGATTTCGAGAAAAAGCCAAAGGGAACCGGCGATTCCACTCTACCCGCCGGACAGAGCATCACCTTTCGGTACCGCTTTTATTTTCACCGCGGCAACGAGACGCAAGCCCGCGTAGCCGAACGTTACCAGGAATATGTCAGATCTAAACCCAAGAAAGACTAAACTGACGATAAGACGCGCGGGCTTATCGTCAACTTTAGACCATTCAATTATGAACAAGATTACACGACGTGCATTTCTAAAGCAATCCACTCTCACCGCAGGATCTCTAAGTTTCGCCGCCCGATCCTGGGCCCAAGTTCCCGGGGCCAATGAAGACATCCGCGTCGCCGTCGTCGGCTTTAATGGCCGCGGGCGCGACCACATCAGTGCATGGCTCAAGATGAAAGGCGTCCGGTTGACGGCTTTATGCGACGCGGACCGCAAAGTGCTCGAAGACGAGGTGGGGCGTCTGGAAAAAGGCGGCCAGAAGGTCGAGGCCTACACGGACATCCGCAAACTTTTGGCCAGCAAAAATGTCGATGCCATTTCCATCGCAACCCCCAATCATTGGCACGCCCTGGCTACTATTTGGGCTCTCCAGGCCGGCAAGGACGTTTATGTCGAAAAGCCGGTCTCCTACGATGTCTGGGAAGGGGAAAAAATGGTCGAGGCGGCCCAACTATACCACAAAATTGTCCAGGCGGGCACCCAGTCGCGCTCCAGTTCCGGCATCAAGGAAGCCGTCGCATGGGTGCAGGCCGGCAATCTGGGAAAAATCCTCATCGCCCGCGCGCTCTGCTATAAACCGCGTCCCAGCATCGGCAAAACCGACGGGCCGCAAGCCGTCCCCGCCAGCGTTGATTACGACTTATGGAGCGGACCGGCGCCATTAACACCGCCACGCCGGGGGAAGTTTCATTATGACTGGCATTGGTTCTGGAACTACGGCGCGGGAGACATGGGCAACCAGGGCATCCACGAGATGGACGTGGCCCGGTGGTTTCTGGGCGAACAGGCGCTCTCGCCGCGCGTCCTGGCGGTCGGCGGTCGTCTGGGTTACGTGGATGACGCCGAGACGCCCAACACGCTGATGGTCTTGCACGATTACGTCAAAGCGCCCTTGATCATGGAAGTCCGCGGCCTGCCGGAAAAGGCCGGCTCCCGCGAAATGGACAATTACAAAAGGGCGCAGATCGGCATCGTGGTCGAATGCGAAGGCGGCCGCGTGCTGGTGCCCGATTACAGCAGCGCCACCGCCTTTGACAAAGACGGCAAGGAAATCAAGAAATTCAAAGGCGAGTCCAGTCACTTTGAGAATTTCATCCAAGCCGTGCGCAGCCGCCGGGAAAGCGACCTCAACGCCCCTATTTTCCAAGGCCATCTCTCCTCCGCACTCTGTCATACCGGAAACATCTCCTACCGTGTGGGAAGCCAGCAATCCGCAGACGCCATCCGCGAACAGATCAAAGGCAATCGCGACGCGCTGCCGACCTTCCAGCGCATGGCCGAGCACCTCGCCGCCAACAAGGTGGACATGGAGAAGACCCGCGCCACGCTGGGCCTGGTCCTGAGAATGGACCAAGCTAACTCCAAATTCATCGAAAACGAGGAGGCAAATAATCTCCTGGCTCGAAAGCCGCGCGAACCGTACGTGATCCGCGTGGGTTAAGCCGACTGGCGGGACATGCGCCGGCGCGGCAAAAATCTGTATGATTGCAATGAAAGCTATGACAATGGCAGTGGCCCTGGCCGGAACGCTGGCGGGCCGTGTTGAGGCGGTTGATTGGTCTCAGTTCCGCGGTCCCAATCACGACGGAACATCGCCAGAAACCATTCTCACCAATTGGCCGGCCACAGGCTTGCGCCAGATTTGGAAACACCCGCTGACCGATGGCTTCAGCGCGATCACAGTAGGAGGGGCTAAAGCCTTTACGCTAGTGAAGCGGGAGGTCGGGGGCGCGGCCCAGGAGGTCTGCGTGGCCCTTGACGCCGAAACGGGCAACGAACTTTGGGCCTCTCCTTTGGGCGTGGCCAAATATGATGGGGGTGGAGATAGCGGAACGCCCGACAACGGCGGCGGCGACGGGCCGCGTTCCACTCCTGCATTCGACGGCGGCAAAGTCTATACGTATTCTTCCAAAATGGTCTTGCAATGCATGGAGGCGGCCAGCGGGCGTCAGATTTGGGCGTGCGACGTGATCAAGGAACACGCCGGCGCCAACATCCATTGGCAAAGCGCCTCCTCCCCGGTGGTGGAGGGTGATTTGGTCTTTGTCGCCGGCGGCGGCCCGGGTCAGGCGCTGCTGGCCTTTGACAAGAACAATGGCCATGTCATCTGGAAGGGCCAGGACGACAAGCTGACGCAATCGACCCCCTTGGTGGCCACGATTCTCGGCCAGCGGCAGGTGATTTTCTTTACGCAAAGCGGACTGGTATCGGTTGTCCCTGCCACCGGTGGCGTCCTGTGGCGGTATCCCTTTAATTACTCCAGATCGACTGCCATGACACCGGTGGTGGGCGGCGACATTGTGTATTGCTCAGCCGCCTACAATATTGGATCCAGCGCATGCAAGATCAGCAAGACGGACGGCGGCTTCGAAGCCAGCCGGCTGTGGTTCGATCCGGCCAGTGTCTTGCAAAGTCATTGGAGCACGCCCGTTTGCAGCCACGGTTATCTTTACGGGATCAGCGGTCAGGCGCAATTTGGGGTGGCGCCCTTGGTTTGTGTGGAGATGGCGACCGGAAGGGTCGTTTGGTCGCACACAGGATTTGGGCCGGGCGGCTGCACGCTTGTGGACGGGCACATTCTGGTGCTCAGTGACGCCGGGGACTTGGTCCTGGTAAAAGCAACGCCGGAGAGTTTCCAGGAGGCAGGCCGGAGCCATGTGCTGGCCGGCAAATGCTGGAACAGCGCCGGGGTGAGCGGCGGACGCATCTATGCGCGCAGCACCAAAGAAGGCGTCAGCGTGGATGTTCAGAGCCGGTAAATCCCGGATTTTAACTTGAGAATCGATACAAAATAACCACTGGGATTGGACTATGAGAACATCGTGTTTTTTGGTTTTGACCGTGTTAGTCGCTCCGTTATGGGCTGCAGGCAACGATCCCGTGCTGAATAATAAACACGAGGCTGGCTCCGCTGAAGAAAGGGCCGCCGGACTTACATGGGCCTTCAAGTCGAACCCACGATTGCCGAACGCACTTATAATCGGCGATTCAATTTCCATTGGTTACACCCTCAAAGTGCGCAGGCTCCTTCTGGACACGGCCAATGTTTACCGGCCTCTGGCAACCGGAGGCAAAGCGCCTTTTAACTGCGAGGACACGACATCTGGAATCAAATTTCTCAGCCAATGGCTGGGAACCAATCATTGGGATGTCATTCACTTTAATTTTGGCCTTCACGATTTGAAATACCTTGATGGAAAAGGAAATTATGTGACTCCCGACAAAGGCAAACAAGTCACACCGCCGGAAAAATACGAGGCGAACTTGCGCCTGCTGGTCGTTGAATTGAAAAAGACCGGAGCAAGCCTCGTTTGGTGTTCCACCACTCCCATTCCGGAAGGTTCTTCCGGCCGTGTGAAAGGGGATGAGATCATTTACAATAGGGTTGCGGAAAAAGTAATGAAGGGAAATGGAATCGCCATTGATGATCTTTATTCCCTCTTGGCTCCAAGGTGCGGCGAGTTGCAAATTCCGAAAAATGTCCATTTCACCGACAAAGGCTCTGATATTCAGGCGGAGGCTGTGGCCAATGTGATAAGAAAGCATTTATTATGAAGATCGCCAGGACAGGGGAAAATCAGACGCATCGCATTCTTCAATGGCTGGCAGCCATGACGGCGCTTGGCATGTCGCTGACCGTCCATGCGACTCCCGGTCAACGAGTGCTCTGCTTTGGAGATTCCATCACCGAAGGGGGGAGTTGGGTTGCGAGCGCGGGGAAAATGGCATCCGTGGAGACCATCAATGCCGGCAAGGCCGGCCGGAAAGCGGCGGAGGCGAAAACGTCTTTGGCTATTTATTTGGACATGTATCGGGACATGGATCGAATCATCATGTTGCTCGGCGTAAACGATTTACCGGCCAGGGACAAACGACCAGGTGATGTGAAAGTCGCCGCCTGTGTCAGCAACATGAGCGCGGCCATTGACTTGGCCCTGAAGCGTTTCAAGCCGAAAGATATAATTCTGGTGGCGCCTTGCGGAGTCAACCCAGGGAAGATGAGCCAGGTTAATATCGCAAAAGGTTACGACGTGACGCAACCGCTGCTGGTTCAATTGGAGGTTGGGTATAAATCTCTCGCCCTCAAGAAAGGAGTGTTGTTCCTGAGTTTGCTGAATGTTGTCAGTAAAGACAATTACAAGGACGGCCTTCATCCGAACAAAGAAGGTGACGCCGAAATTGCCCAGGCTGTCTCGACATTTTTGATTACCCATGAGTGACTCGAACAGTCGGGATTTCCAGAAATACGTGGGATGCGTTCAAGCACCCTACGAGTCTTCCTGACTTTGGAAGAGAAGGAAGATCGCAAGCGCCGGGAATAGACCCGAAACTACTCAAACACATTATGGCTCAGAACCACCGAGGGAATACCCTCCAATTGATTCTCGCGACCTCGGCCCTTGGCATCATCCATTGCGTCTGCGGGCTGGTCTTGACCGCGCATGGCGCGGATTTCCAGCAGGCCAAGCGCATCTACCTGGCGCCCGACGACCACACGGACTATATGTGGGCGCTGGACGAGGAAGGCTATCGCAAGGCCTTCATCGAGATGCTCGATTATTACCTGGATCAGATTGACGCCACGGCCACCCAGCCGCCGCCCCATCAGGCGCGATGGAATTGCGACGGCAGTTTCTGGCTTCGGACGTACGAGAACAACAAGACCCCGGCGGAATTCAACCGCCTGATAGGGCGCGTCCGCGACGGGCACATCAGCACACCCTTGACCACGCTGGTTTCCTGCTACGGCGCACAGCCCGCGGAGGCCATTCTGCGCGGCATGTATTACGCCGGCTCGCTGGAGCGGCGCTTTAACCTGCGCTTTCCCATGGCTGTGGCCATGGAGAACCAGACGCTCCCGTTTGGTCTTGGCTCGCTGTGGGCGGGCGCCGGGGCGAAGTATAGCTGGCGGGGCATTTGCGACTGCGCCAACCGCGGCGCAAGCGCGAAGGATCGCGAGCACGAAATCTACTGGTGGCAGGGGTTGGACGGCAGCAGGATCTTGATGAAGTGGAACTCACTGCTGGTCAATAACCAGCAGATGGGCGGCTACGCCGAAGCGCGAGACCCGTTCAAGATTGTTGATTTCGTGGACTCGGATCCCGCCTTTCTGCGACGCTATCCTTATTCCGTCATCGGGGCCTTTGGCAAGGGCTGGGACGATGCCAAGACCTTGACTGACGAATTCATCAAAGCCGCGCCGGCCAAAACCACCCCTCAACGCCAGGTCTTCGTCTCCAACGAGCAGGATTTCTTCGAGGATTTTGAAGCCAATTACGGAGCCGGCCTGCCCACAACCGCTGCCAGCTTTGGCAACGAATGGGATTTGTACTCGGCCTCAATGGCTGAAGTTTCAGCCCGTGTCCGGCGGGCGGTCGAAAAGCTGCGCAACGCGGAGGCTCTCGCGGCGCTGGTGAGTCTGGAGAATCCCGGCTTCATGACGGGCCGCGAGGCCGAGCGGGACCAGGCCTGGGTCAACCTCGGCTTGTACTGGGAACACGCCTGGACGGCTGATAGCACAACCATCAGCCGCGAGGCACGAGCCGCCTGGGAGCGCCGCACCGCGCAGCAGATCGAACATTATGTGGATGCTCTCCATCGCGACGCCGCTAAGTCACTCGGCAGCTTGATTCGAGGGGGCAAAGGTGCATCCCGTTTCTTCGTCTTCAACGCGCTCAGTTGGTCCCGAACAGATTACGCCGACCTGGCCTGGAGCGACCTCCAACCCGTCCATGTCACCGACCTGACAACGAGCCAGACCACGCCCTCGCAGATTGTGACGAACGGGGGCCAGCACTTCTTGCGAGTTCTGGCGCAAGATGTGCCGTCCACGGGCTATAAGGTGTTCGAGGTCCAATCTGGACCGGGCCAGCCGTTCTCGGATGCGGCAACTGTCAGGGGAAATACTCTCGAAAACGCTTTCTATACGATCGCGGTCGCGGAACGGGGCGCGATTACCAGCCTGCTCGACCGGAAAAACAGCAACCGCCAACTGGCCCGAATCGTTGAAGGACGCGCCATGAACGACTTGGGAGCCGGACCGGGAGAGTTGCAGGTCGAAAACGCGGGCCCCGTGTCGGTCACGCTGCGTGCCACGGCCTCGGCCCCCGTTGCGCACACAACGCGCATCACGCTCATCCGAGATAAGGATCGAATCGAGATGCGCAACGATATCACGCAGAACTTTGCGGATGTCCAGACCTGGAATTTCAGCTTCAACCTGAGCGCTCCCGACCTTTGGCATGAAGAAATCGGCGCGGTGATTCGGGCCAAGCTGGTGACCGCGGGCGGGCATTATTCCCCGCGCAACGCGCGCTACGATTGGCTGACGCTCAACCATTTCGCCGACCTGTCGGATGGGGACCACGCGGGCGTGGGGGTCACCCTGTCCAGCGCCGACTGTGCGTTTATGAAATTCGGCAGCAGCATCCCCCAGGCGCTGGACACCAGCACCCCGCAGCTTTCGGTTTTGGCAGGAGGCCAGGTGGACGGCCCCACGCTGGGGATTCCACGCCAGGGCGGCGATACTTTTTTCACGCAACGCTTCGCCCTCCGAAGCCGTGACCGTTTCCAAGCCGTGGAAGCCATGAAGTTTGCGTTGGAGCACCAGAATCCCCTGGTGACGGGCTTGGTCACTGGCGGCAACGCCCTGCCAGAGAATAGCTTCTCGCTCCTGCAGGTCTCCAATTCCGCCGTGGTCTTATGGGCGTTGAAATGCGCCGAAGCCGGCATCACCAACGGTCTGGTGGCGCGTGTCTGGAATCTCTCCAGTGAACCGCAGCGGTTTTCGCTCGCGCTGGCGACTGGTGTTACCCGAGGCGAACGGACAACGCACATTGAGACAGACCTGGCCAATGCGCCGGTCGTCAGCGGGGCGGTCGCCGCCACATGCTCTCCAATGCAAATACTTACGTTTCGGCTGGTTCCAGGCGCTTTGCCGAGGTTAAAGGCGGGTGAGGAAAACGACAGGAGGTTTCAATGAAAGGACGCACCATCAGACTAAGCTTGCTCTTTGCTTGCGCAATCCATGTTCATTTGTCCATGCATGCTTATGCGCAGGAAGGGGCTGAAACCGGAAAGAAAACCGCCCTGCCCGTTGCTTGGGTCACTTACATGAAGGTGGATTCATTGGAAAAAGACTTTGCTGATCTTAAAGCTCACGGTGTGGGTATGGCAAGCATGGATGCCCGTAGTGTCACCGATGCCAGGGGGAAACTCGAAATAGCTCGCCGGCTGAAAATGAAGTATCATTTCGAATTGCCGGAAGTGACAGAGGATGCACGCGTGGTCCGTCAAGCAGGACTGGAACCCGTGTACGCCCTGATGATCGGAGGTGTTTACAACGGTAAAGCTATTGACCGTCATCTTTTCCAGTTCGCCGCCGGTAAAAACGAGATTGTCGTTGAACCTCCTGTTTATGATAAGGGTTTTGCATATACACTGGACAATTTCACCAGTGACACAAGTGCTAAGGGGCGACCATTTGCGCATTATTTTCCTGAAATGCCCGATCCGCTTTTTGCGGAAATCGTCGTTCCATTGCGAAGATACGACGGCTCGCAGCACTTGAAAATCGTGCGCGCGGTCATATCCTCCGCCAAGGCAGGCACGAAGTTGAAATACGACAGCGTGACGCCGGACATGCCAGCCATAAGTGAGACCACCCATCGCAAATTGTATCAGATTTCATTTGATTTGACAGGCTTGGGGGGCGCCCTGCTTGACCAGGTGGGCGTCGCCATCTACTGGAAGTACACGGGCTTCCCAAGACACTGGATGTTCGGGCGCGGAACCGTCAGCGCCGCGGCCGGGAGCACCCAACAAGCAATGCGAGTGGCGGTTCGAAATGAGATTAATAAATGGAAAGAAGCCAATGGCGGCAATTTTCCATCAGATGTAATCCCCGCCACCCGTTTTGGTGACGAGTGTTTTTACACCACGGGCCACTCTGAGGCAAAAGGGGCGATCGCAGTTAATTATCCGCTATGGGATTACAGTGAGCCGTCGATTCAGGCATTTCGCAGGCATGCCGGCAACATGGAGTATCCACGCACGTGGGGTTTCCCGGAAATATACGGTGAGGACAGTTACGGCTGGTGGATGTACTCCCTGCATGAGCAGGCTGCCGCATTGGTCGGCATTGTGCATGAGGAGATTGCCAAAGCTGCGCCAGGTTTGCTCCTTTTCCGCAATACGACCCGAGCCGGTATTTTCTCCTTGTCCAACGACCATGATGGAAGTGGCCAGGAGCTTTTGACCCGCAACCTGGACATAGTCCATCTTGACCCATATCCCGTCAGCGCCACCGGCTATAGCGATCAGATTCCACGAGATATGAGCTACTGTGCAGGACTGGCCCGGCGCTATGATCGTCTCCTTATTCCATGGATGCAGGCCCACATCTATGGTGACATGACACACGTCACCCCTGAACAAGTTGATCGAATGGCCGATGAACAATGGGCGCAAGGTGTGGACGCCGTTATTTGGCTTGGTTACGGCCAGACATTCCCAAAGGTCAAACCCGATAGCTGGGAACATGCGGCCATGTTCCACAAAAGGTTGGCCACTTCCCTTCCGCCAAAACCGAAAGCAAAATTGGCAGTGCTTCGTTCTTATACGGCTTGGGCTTCTTCCAGCATTTGGGAGGATGGGCAACTCCGCAACCCTGCAGACTGGATGCTCCAACAACTGCTCGAAGTTTGGGCCGTCCGACATGGGCGGCCCTATGATGTATTCGAAGTGCCGCCGCACCCCACTTCAGACGAGCGCGCCGCGATAGAAAAGGAGCTCGTGAAATACCCGTACATTGTCTCTACGATGCCGTGGAGGGGCGCATTTGTGATTGGCGAGGATACCAGCGGGCATGCCATTGATCTTGGAAAAGCGAAAGAAACACAGCAGATGTATGAAACAGAACTGACCAGGCGTGGCTGGGATAAATAGAATTCAACAAATGAACAAACGTGATCGTAAAGAGTTACGTACCGTGGGGCAATGGGGGCGATGGCCCCGCTTCGGATTTCTGTTTAAGAGCACAAGGGTTGCCGCAATGTTACTCTGGAATCGTTTTCCTTCCAATTTCCCTGTTACGCTCCGACACGCCTTCGCTTTGGCGCTTCTAATCAGCTCCATAGCCCATGCTCTGGCGCAATCGCCAGCAACCGCCGCGGTCCCCGTCGAACCTGCGGCGCTCGTCCAGAGAATTCAGGGCGAACTTAACGGGGCCTTTCCGCCCGAGGATGGCAAAGCCAATCCCGGTGTGCCGCACGGCGAATTTCTCCACGGCAGAATCACCAACTCGGCAATCTACCCGGGGACGGACAACGAATTCTCGGTCTATGTTCCCGCACAGTACGATCCTGCCAAACCCGCCTGCCTGCTTGTGAAGCTCGACGGGCTCGGCTCCTACGAGGGAACCGTGCTCGACAACCTGATCGCCCGGAAGGAAGTACCCGTGATTATCGGCGTGGGCATCTCTCCCGGCAGAATCTGGAAGGACCCGCAAGGAACGCCTGAGCGCCGTGCGATGCGCTTCAATCGTTCCTACGAATTCGACAGCATGAATGATCACTTTCCCGATTACGTTATCAATGAACTCCTGCCCGCCGTGCAAAAGATGGCATCCCTCGACGGTCGGGCAGTCCATCTCTCCACCAATGGCAGTGATCACGCCGCGACTGGCGCGAGCACCGGCGGAATCGGCTCATTCACGCTGGCTTGGCGGCGACCAGACGAGTTCACCCGCATTTATGATGTCATTGGCACCTTCGTTTCAATGCGCGGAGGCCATGAATATCCAGCTCTCATCCGCAAAACGGAACCGAAGCCAATTCGCATTTTTCTGGAGGATGGCTCCAGTGATGCTTGGAATCCGCTCTTCGGTTCCTGGTACGACGCGAATCTGAATATGGAATCGGCTCTGGTCTTCGCCGGCTACGATGTCGCCCACGCCTGGGGCACGCATGGGCACGACGGACGTCCCGGCGCGGTCATTTTTCCAGACGTGATGCGTTGGCTCTGGCGCGATTACCCGGCTCTGGTTAAACCGGGCCAATCTCGAAACAGTACATTGGGCGATATTTTACCCCCCGATAATCCTGGCTGGCAGAAGATCGGCCAGACTTTCCAAGGCGCCTGTGGGCTGGCTGCGGACGCGCAGGGCGAGGTTTATTTGAGCGATGCACCAGCAGCCACCGTTTACCGCCTTGGCGCCGATGACAAGCCCGCAGTCTTCGCGCGCGGTTTCGCCTTTGCGGGGGAGGGCTTTGGCCCCGACGGCAGGCTGTACGGCGTCGATGCGGCGGCGCGGAAAATCGTCGCGCTTGACGCACGGGGCATCAGCCATCCTATCGCCCGCGGAATTCCAGGCCACGGCATTCTTGTCACGCATGGCGGCGCGATCTATGTCAGCGAGCCGGGCGAATACAGTGACATGCCGAGCCGCATTTGGCAAATCAAGCCGGGCGGCGAAAAGAAAATGATCGATAAGGGGCTGCTTTCGGCTTCCGGCCTCGCCTTTTCGCCTGATGGCGGACTTTTTTTCGCTGCGGAAAAAACGACCAAGTGGATTTACAGTTATGTCGTGCAGTCCGACGGCACCCTCACCAACAAGCAGCCATACTACTGGCTGCACATGACCGATATTCCGAACGACAGCGGCGCAGAAGAAATCGCGGTTGACAAGCATGGCGAGCTTTACGTAGCCACGCGCATGGGGGTGCAGGTGTGCGATCAAAATGGCCGCGTCCGCGTCATCCTCTGGTTGCCGACTCCCTGTGGGCCAGTGCGCAGTCTGTGCTTCGGCGGCAAGAAATTCCACACGCTGTATGTCACGGATGGCAAGCAGATCTTCAAACGCGTTCTGAAGGTTTCTGGCTTCCCTCCGTGGGCTGCGCCGGCGCCGTATCCTTCCGAGGGAGCCGGTTAGTCTTCATTCTTCATCGTTTCTGCTGCCATGCTTATCTGGTCCCAATCTTACGATCCGCTCGGCCATATCTAGATTCTGTCCCCACTGCCAGGACGCCGGGCGGAGCGTTGGACATGCCTAGATTCAAAACGCATGGAATTGGCCCATGGTGGGTAAATCGTGTCGTTATGTTGGGGTGCTATGACTTCCGGGCCCTGGATTTGGCGGCAGGCGGCACGGTCTTGATCCTGACC
>Ga0224555_1000331_pt1 | contig 72271 bp, 48 predicted proteins | sample 714S23034metaG_FD_180687 | JGI IMG/M metagenome (GOLD analysis project Ga0224555, IMG submission 180687) | Peat soil microbial communities from Stordalen Mire, Sweden - 717 S2 30-34 | ecosystem: Environmental > Terrestrial > Soil > Wetlands > Peat | place: Sweden: Norrbotten County, Stordalen... | reverse complement strand
GGCCTAAATAGTTGTTATTGTTAGTAGCTGTCACAAATATCAATTACAGGCGGCGAATATATCAGTTCCATCTGGTCGTTGGTGTTCGGGATGTGGCAAGACCAGTTCAACGACCCATCCGGATTGACATCATAGACATAAGGACTGCACGATCCGCAAACGATAGAGCCGTCACCAGAGATTGCAGGCGATGAATCGGGCTGGGTATGGCCGGGCATTGGCAAATACCATTTGACGTTGCCGTCCGGATAGAGCCCATAAAACCGCCAATCCGCGTCGAGAAAGTAGATCGTACCATCTTTGGATACGGCGGCCGACGAATCTACGTTTCCCTTGTTATTTCCATTTTGAGCGTAGATTTGTCCACTTGACGGCAAAAAGAACCAGTTTTCGTTGGAGTTTTCATTGAAGGAAAAGAAGCCGTCTCCAAGGAAGGAGCCCGCCAGGCCGAGATAAATCGCGCCACCTGCGGTGACGGCCGGCGTTGCGTAAGCAGACGACCCAAAAATTGGTCCAGTCATGGCAGTCATAGGTCATGGTGTAGGTGGGCGTAATGAAGCTAATCGGCGACCCGGAGCCGCCGCCGCCCGAACCGCCAGAGCCGCCCGGCGGCATTGGGACGTCATCGGCGATCTGGACGCCGGCGCGGCCCTGCGCGAAAGAGTCATTCACACCTCTGTCATCATAATAATAAACGCCGCTTGCCGCATCCACCGTAAAAAGCGGAAGGTCCGGGAACGGGTCGAAAGGCAGCGGTGGAAAATCTCTCCCCATGCTGAAAAACGTGCCCTGCGCCGGCACGGGGGAAACTTCCACGAGGTTGGCGGTATCCGGGTCGCCTTGGGCCTGGCAAGCGGAGGTTGCGGCAAGAAGGCATACTGTCCGTATAACAAAACTCAGGGCCAACGAGTTTGGGGTGGTTTTCATCTGGCAAATAGGCACGAGAAGCGGGCCGGAAGGCAGGCAGCATGGGGGTGCGGGGATTGGGAGCCTTTCTTATGAAAAGTTTGATGGGTGCCCTGTGAACCCTCGCCACGCCGCCTTGGAACCGCGTGCATAAGCGCAACCATCCAAGGAAGCAATGTTCTTGGCTACACCATTCTTGGGAAAGCCACACCGTCTTTTGCGCATCTAATTGAAAGAGTCACATCCGGCCGCGATGAGCATTTCAACGGTCATGCGACGATATTGCCAAACGCCGCAGAAATCCAAATTCACGGTTTGAGTTTTTTGTTGGCAACACCGCGCTGCCACGCCCGGCGGAGGAATTGCGCTGGTTGCTGCATTGACGGGGCGCTTTTTGCGAGCGACAATCGGCCTATGTCCATGCGATTGCGCCTCGAATGGCGGGCAATGAACCGCGCCGCGACAGGTCGCGCAGGGCCGTGGAAGGAGTTCCGCGGACTCATGCTGGCGTTGCTGGCGGGAGTGATGGCCGCGCCTTTGCGGGCGGAGACGCCGCCCGCGGCCAAACACTATCTGGTGGATGTCTGGCAGAGCGACCGAGGCTTGCCGCAGAACACGGTCACTGGCGTGACGCAGACGCCCGACGGTTATCTGTGGGTCAGCACCCTGGATGGCTTGGCCCGTTTTGACGGGGTGCGGTTCAAAATTTTTAATGCGGGCAACACGCCGGCCTTGGGCAGCGGCCGCATCCGGTTTCTCTTCACGGGCCGGGCCGGCGCGCTCTGGATTTGCACCCAGGAAGGAGGAGTCATCAAGTTTCAGGATGGCCGGTTCGCGCCCTTGCCCTTGCCTGAATACAAAGGCATCCGGCCTGCCACCATCCAGGTGGCCGAGGATAAATCGGGCGCGCTTTGGCTCTCCACTGAGGACGGACGGGTCTGGTGTCTGGTCAACGGTCATTGGACCGGAGTTTCGACGAACTGGGCGCCGGGCAACGGGACGGGGTTTCAAGTCCGGGCCGACCCGAGGGGCCGGTTGTGGGCCCTAGGCGACTCGGGGCTTTACGAAGTGGCGGACGGCCGGCTGGTTCCCGCCTTGCAAGGCAAACCCGGGGAATATGTCGTGCTTTGTCCCGGCCGCTCCGGGGGATGGTGGATCAGCAACGGCGGCAAAATCCGTCTCTGGCGTGAGGGCCAATGGCTCGTGACGGCGCCCAGTCCGTTTGCCGCCAAACCTCCGCCCGAACTGAGAGCCGGCTTGGAAGACCGCAGCGGACGCCTTTGGCTCGGCACTTGGGGCGGCGGCCTGTTCGGCTGGGACACCGGAGGCTCGCTGAAGTTTACCAAGCAAGACGGATTGGGCGGCGATTTTGTGCGGGTCTTGTTCGAAGATGACGAAGGCAATTTGTGGGCGGGCTTTCAGGGCGGGGGGTTGAGCCGGCTGCGCGCGCCCCTGTTCAGCAGTTACGGGCTGGCGCCGGGCCTTTCGTGGGAATGGATCACCAGCGTGTTCGAAGGCCCCAACGGAGAAATCTGGGCGGCCACCGATGGCTACGGCCTTAACCGGCTGCAAGGAGACGTGATCCTGCCTGACACCAATGAAACGGCCAGTGGCCCCACGTATATCCTGACCGCCATCGCCGACCGCCAGGGACAGTTTTGGCTGGGGGCCCGCCCAGGCGGGGTCTTTGAGTGGAAGGAGGGGCGGATAACTCAAATGATTGATTTTCCCGCCAACAATATGCTCATCCGCAGCCTGTATGAAGATTCTCAAGGCGCCATCTGGGTCGGCTGGCTTAATTCGAACCGGCTGGCCCGAATTCAAAACGGAACCGTCAGTTACATCGAACTGCCCACATCCGTCGGCGTGGTGGACGTGCGCGTGATGGACGAAGATGCCGCGGGCGCTCTGTGGATTGGAACCGACGGCCATGGGTTGCTTCGTTGGAAGGACGGACAGTTCACGCACCTGAGCCGGGAGAACGGATTGGGCAGCGATTTCATCTGGGCGCTCCACCACGAAGCGGATGGCGCCTTGTGGATCGGCACCTACGGCGGCGGCTTGACGCGCTGGAAGAACGGGCGCGCGGCCACCTGCACGACGCGGCAGGGTTTGGTGGACGACGTGATCTGTTACATCGCCGACGATGGCCTGGGGCAGTATTGGGTAAGCTCCCATCAAGGCGTTTTTCGAGTGAGCAAGAAGGCGTTGAATCTTTTCGCGGACGGTCTTAGCGGCACGGTTCCGTGCGTGGCTTACGGCAAATCCGACGGCTTGCCCACCCTGGAATGCAAGGGGGGCTACCAACCGGCCGGCTGCCGCAGCCGCGATGGGCGGCTCTGGTTTCCCACCATAGACGGCCTGGCCGTCATTGATCCCGCCACCGCGGGCGCCAGCACGATGGCCACGCCCGTGTACATCGAAGAAGTTCTGGTGGATGGCCATGCGACGGAACTGGGGCGGACGCCCGTGGCGGAGAGCGGAGTCAGCATGGCGCACACCGGTCGGGTGGCCCACGCCACCCCGGCGATTCGGAACCGCCGATTCCAGCCTCCTGCTTCCTCCCTGACTGTCCCTGCCGGCAGCCGCCGCTGGGAATTCCACTACACGGGCCTGAATCTCAGCGATCCTGAAAGACTGCGCTTCCGCCACAAGCTCGAAGGGGTGGATGCCGAGTGGGTGGAAACCGGCGGCCAGCGAGAAGCCAGTTACAATGACCTCCGGCATGGCGTCTATACTTTTCGCATTCAGGTTTGCAACCGCGAAGGAACGTGGGGCCAAAGCAGCGACGCGGTGACCTTCACCGTGCTGCCCTTTTTTTGGCAGACATGGTGGTTCATCGGTCTGTTTCTGGCCACCTTCGGCGGCACGGTGGCCTGGACAGTGGGATTGGCCCTGCGGCGGCGGCATCAACGCCATCTCAAACTGGTCAGGCAACTGCACGCGGCAGAACGGGCGCGGACGCAAATTGCGCGGGATATTCACGACGACCTGGGCAGCAGCCTGACGGAAATCGGCCTGCTGGGTGCGCTGGCCGTGCGGGAGGCCACGTCGCCGTCGGAGGCGCGGCAGCAAACCGTCCGCATGATAGCGCGCACCGAAGAATTGGCGCGCAAACTGGACGAAGCGGTCTGGGCGGTCAATCCCAAGAACGATTCCCTCAAACACCTGGCCAGCTACCTGTGCAATCTTGCCAAAGAATTTCTCGAACCCACCGCCATCCATTGCCGGCTGGATGTGGCGGCCGACCTGCCGGACGTGCCATTGGCGGCCGAGGTTCGGCACAATCTGTTCCTCGCCGGCAAAGAAGCCGTCAATAATGCCGTCAAGCATTCCAGAGCGACTGAGCTGTGGTTGCGCATGCGGGTCAGCGATGGGGTGTTCATGCTGGAAATCCAGGACAACGGCCGGGGTTTCGCCGCGGAAACCCCGCGCGAGGGAGGCAATGGCCTGGGCAACATGGCCGGGCGCATGCAGGAAATCGGAGGAGGATTTCGAGTGCGCACGGCCCCGGCGCAAGGCGCGACGGTCTATCTGTGGCTGCCTTTGCCCCCCGAAGAAAAAGCCGGATCCAACCACGGGTCTTCGGCGGCGTCGGCGCGGGAACGAGTTCCGTAATCTTATCCTCGTCTAACAGGCATGACCTGCGGTTGTTCCCAATGTGACGTGATTCTCACGCCACTCAATTGGGGGATGCGGCTGGGCAACATCTGCCCTATATTTGCAGTGTTATGTCAATTTCTGTCGCTATCGTGGATGACAAGCCGGAAATCCGGCGCAACCTTTCGCGTTACATCGGCGAGGCGCGCGGGTTCCGTTGTTCCTCCGTCTGCGCTTCCGGCGAGGAGGCCTTGCGGGTCATCCCCAAAAACCCGCCGGACGTGGTGTTGATGGATATTGAAATGCCGGGCATGAACGGCATTGCCTGCACCGCCTGGCTCAAGCAGGCCTTGCCCTCCGTGCCGGTGATGATGCTGACCGTGTACGAGGACGATGACGCGATTTTCAACGCGCTCAAGGCCGGCGCCACCGGCTACCTGCTCAAGCGCAGCGCTCCGGCCAAGCTGTTGGAGGCCATTACCGAACTGCAGCGCGGCGGAGCGCCCATGACCAGCGAGATCGCCCGCCGGGTGATTGAATCCTTCTGCAAACCCAAACTGGCGGAACACCCGGACGACCAATTGACCGCCCGGGAAACCGAGATTCTCGAGTTGCTGGCCAAAGGCTACGTCCCCAAGGAGGTGGCCGACAAACTGGGCATCAGCTACGATACCATCCGTTACCATCTCAAGCACATTTACGACAAACTCCACGTCCACTCGCGAACCGAGGCAGTCATCAAGTATCTTGGCTAGCGATTAAGATTATGAAAAGAATCGGCTCGCCGCGGGGAGGGAGTAGGGAGAGCCTGGGCGAGATTGGAACGCCAACCAAAACTCACCACCCTCGCTCCATGCTTCTCCAACTCCACTTTCCCCCGCGGTTGTCTGACAGGGCCTCATGCCGATTCCTTGCGCGCCGGCGGCCGTCTTACTGGGCCATCAGCCGATAATATACAGGGCCATTGATGGCGGGCACAGAGAGCTGATACAATTCGTTTGTGTCCAGCGTGGCCGAAGTTGTTGAGACGTTCACCCAATTTGTCGTCTGCAAATCGGTGTTCTGTTGCAAGGCGTAACCGGCGTAGCTCTCCGGCCAGGAGATGAGGACGTTATTGGCCGAGCCCTGGCTGATATTCAGCGGAATGCTGGTGAACGTGAAGTTCGAGATGGTCTGGATGGAAACCTCGTTCAGATCCGCGCCGGTGAACCCGACAAACGCCGTGTTGGCGCCCAGTTCACTGGTGATGTTTCCCACATACATATTCGTATAGAATGCAAGCGCCGGGCTGGCGTTGGTGTCCTGGATGGACAGGTTCAACCACGCGCCTTCGTAGGTCATGCTGACTTCGAGAGGATCGTCGCTGGTCAAGATAATGCTTCCAGGCGTGAATATGGAGGAAACGGCTCCATCGACCGCCCAACCGACACCGATCGAGGCGTAAGTCTGGAAAACCAAGGCAACGCTTGGGCTGATGTTGGGGTTTCCCTCGATCCCCGAGGAGGTCCCGCCCGTGCTGCCGATGGCGGCGGTTCCGCGCGGGTCGTTCTGCAGCACGAAGGCTGCGCCCGTGCCCATCGTTTCCCCGAGCCCGGCAGCGAGGTACGGAGTGTAAGTGAAGGCGGCTTGGAAACCGCCGATATATTGCGGGATGGGGAACCAGGCACTGGAGCACTCGTCACCGGTGCCATCCGTCAACTCCAGCCCGGTCACCCCGGTGCTGCCAATGGGGTTGCCAATAGGGCTGGTGATGCTCCACACGGCGCTATTCATGTTCGGGGTCCACGCCTGAATGTTGGTGATGTCCAGGCTCAACTGCGAGTCGCCGACGGTGAGCAGGCATCCAGAACTGGTGTCCGATCCAGCCGTGTTGTGGACAAGGACGGTGTAGGTCCCAGCGTCGGACGGCGTGGCGGCGAGGATGGTCAGAATATTGGAGTGTGAACCGACGATGCGGCCGTTATCAGCCAGGTTGTTATTGTTGAGCATCCACTGGTAATTGAGAGTTGGCGTGCCCACGGCCGCGACGCCCATGACAGCAGGGAAGGTGCTCAACGCAAAAAGCTGCGAGGCCGGCTCGCCTTCAATATGCGCTCCTCCGGCAACTCCAACGCTGTCCGTCAGCTTGAAGTTGTCGAAAACGGCATTGCCCGTCTCATAATTGGCTATGAAGACCGAGTAGATGGTTGGGTCGGTGCCGACGGAAGTGGCCGGGTTCTGGACAACCCCATCTTGCGCGAAGGAAACCTGCCACGGCTCTTGCGTGGTATTCAAGACAACTTGGTAGGTGCTCAGGCCGGAAGTGTCGTAGGAGTAGTTGTTTACGGAAGAGTCATAGTTGTAATACATCTGGGCGCTGTTGGCGGCGGCGTGGTTGCCGAGGGCGAGCAGATAAGGGCCATAGTCGGAGGCGTTGTTAACGGGGTCAAAAACGGCGGAGTCGAGGCTGGAAAATCCCAGCGCCGCCCAGTTCGTTCCCCCGCCCTCATTCATATCGCAGGACAGGACATAGACATGACCTGTTTCCGGCCTGAAGGGCAACGAAGCCGCGCCGGCGCCGAGGCTCGCGCTCGCGGCCTGGGAGCCGTTGTCTGAGAAGGTCCAATCCGCCAGCCACGATGTGCCGAAAAGATCCACCACGTCCGGCAGCGTTCCGTTCAACAAGCCGACCCTCGTAAACGAGTCGTTATAGAGAGTCACACCTGTCGCCGGGGGGGCAACAACCTTGAAACTGACCGAGCTGTTGGTCGTCCCGTTGGCATCGGTTGCGACCATCTGGAGCGTGTAAGTCGTGCCCACCACCAGATTGGCAAGACTGGAGAAGGCCAGGTAGGAATTGGTGGCTTTGCTGACGATGACATTATTCGTTTTCCACGAATAGATAAGATTGGCGCCGGGCGCCGGGTCCTGGACTATGGGCCGGAAGACATAAGTGGAACTCGTCCAAAAATTGGGTGTGACACCGGAAACGGGGAAAACGGGCTGCACCAATTGGGGCGGAGGGTTGATCGAGGGCGGATTGGCTATGGCATACAGGGTAGCGATCTGACCCGCACTCAAAGCGTTGGAGAAAATAGTGACATGCGCCATGTTGCCAACCAGTTGATCGTCATGGTTATCGGAATCGCCACCGACCAGCATGACCTTGTAGAATGGCGGCGTAACCGCTCCGAAGGTGGCGGAAGCCTCATTCGTCCCATCAATGTAGAGGGCCGCGGCGCCGCCGCTACTATTATAGGTTGCCGCCAACATGTGCCAGTTGCCGTCGGTGACGACATTAGTGCAGACGAGGGTGTTGGCCAAGCCATTTTGAAAATGCGGGCAGCCGGAGGTGTCCAGCCAGAGCTTATAACTATTCGTGCCCCGCCCCAACACTGTTTGATTGGCAGACTGAGGGCTGTTGACCTGAATCCAGGCAACCAGCGCCACGCTGGGGAAACTGAACAAATTGGGGTTGCCAGGGGCGCATTCCAGGGAGGGACCGGTGGAAAGAGAGGACTGGGAGCCGGAAAGGCCGCCAAAGACGCAAGCCACAGCGTTGGCGGGAAAGCCGCCGTAAGGCGGGCCAGTGACCGTGCCGGGTTGCAGGCTGCCATCGTAATAAGCGTTGGCGGCTGCGCCCAGCGTGCCGTAGTTGGTGGCCACGACCGGCGAAGCATTCTGGTCCATCTGCCAATAAATGATCGGATTGCTGGCCATCACCAGGGATGTGTAGGTGGCGGCGCTGGTCCGGGCCGCGTAATGGCTGGCCACTGTGGCCGCAGGCAGGACGTTGGTATAATAAGCGACTTCCGCAAATGCGCCGGTGAAGTCGCCATAATACAGTTCGTCTGAGCGAACGCCCGCGGTAAGGCCACAGCAGGTATTGTAGGCGCCGGCGCTGTAGCAGCCGTTATTCGTCAAAAACTGGCTTCCTGTCAGCGCCTTGGACCCCACCAGCGCGCCATTATAGAAGACGCTCACATTTGTGTTCGCATCAAAACTAATGGCAACGTGGTTCCAAACCCCAGCCACGAGTGGGGAGCCAAATATCGGGTTATAGGTAGCAGTGCTGCCGGTGCCGTTAAAAGTCCTCAATTCCATTGCGTCAGCGCTGTTTGGGCCGTTCAGATACAGCAACCAACCAACGCGCGAACCCCCGCCCACCCAGGCAAAATCGGAGATCGGGCAATAGTATTGGGCGGTATAGCAGACTTTGCCTGTGGGATCGTAAGAATTGATCCAAAACTCGACCGCGAACGGGGGCGCCGGGCTCCATTGGTTGGCGGTGCCCATGGTGATCGCGGAAACATCCCCGCCGGTCTCATAAACACCATTGAAGACGGCCGCCAGGTCCCCCGCGCCGCCCAGCGGTCCCGGCGCGGTGGCTACACCTCCCGAACCACAGGGCATAATTCCATTGTAGGTGGTTCCGAAGGTGCCATAATTGGTCACCTGGTTCGAGTAGGCTGGAGGTGTGTTGGTCTCCTGCAGCGTCCAATAGGCCGCAGGGTTCAACGCCACGACGGCGTTAAAGTAGTTTGTGGATTGGGCCTGGGCACTGCCGGCGGCGGCAAGCATGCAGGCCAATCCCATTGAGGTGAGGATTCGGGATTTGTTTGTCATAGGGTTTGTTCAGTTTCAATTACGTCGTTTAATCGAATGTACGATCAGCAGCGGGGGAAACGCAACGGCACAGGGGAACGGAAGAACATTTGGTCCGAATTGCGACTGATTCATGGCGAAATTATGGCAAAACGTCATGGGGCCTGCATCCCCCAATTGAGTAGGGACAACCGCCGGGCAATTTGTTATCATAGCGCACGTCTTCGTGCATCTGCCAACTGACTGCCTCGGCAAACAGTGATGGGGAAGTCCCCGGCATGGGCGCGTGCTTCGTCGTGCGGAATAACCTTGACGGCAGAGTCCGTCGGAAAATGGCGAAGAAGCGGCTGCCTAGTCGGTTGGAACCACGTAGTTGGCGTTGGTGCCATACCACCACGGAACGGTGTCCGCGTGACCGTCCACAAAACCGATGTTGGCCTTGCCGCTGTGGCGCATGGTCAAAAAATCGCCCTGGCTGTAGCCTGTCAAAACCCCGTTGACGACCGATCCGTACCACAACGCCTCGAAACGTCCCGTTTGCGCCACATCCGACTGGTCGTCGGCGGGAGGAGCGTCGGTCCCCTGGCCGGGGTTGAGGTGGGTGACGATTTCACAGGCGCCAAAAATCCGCGAGGGATGGCGCACTTGGGATTGCTTGAAAGTGTAGGCCACGCCATCATCCACCATCGTCGTGAGTCCCAAGTTTTTGCCGTCGGTGGTGATGCCAATGGAGAGGTATTCGTAGCTGAAAGAGTAACAACATGTTTCACTGGTCGGACGGCCCCGGTTGCCGCTGGGCAGGTCCATGGGGCAGAGCAGGTTGTTGGTGGTGCCCTTGGAGCCGAGTTCCGTCAGGATGGGGCTTAAATTGAAAGTGGCCGGCTGGCCGTTGGGCAGAGTGGGAATGGGGTTGGTTCTCCAGTATATCCAGTCGAACACGTTGAAAGAATAGTTGTTGCCCGACGCGCAGCCGGCATAAACGTCATTGTTGTCGCCGCAATACATGGTCATGCCCAACGCCAATTCCTTGGAGTTGTTCTTGCAATACGTCAGGGAGGCCTGCTGTTTGGCCTTGGCCAGGGCGGGGAGCAAGAGCGCCGCCAAAATGGCGATGATGGCAATGACCACCAGCAGTTCAATCAAAGTGAAGCCGGCTGGAGTGGAGCGGTCCCGTTGTCCGTTGTTAGATTTCATCGTCGCGCCATGATAGTCCTTCGCCTCAGCGCCACGAATCCCCCATTTGAGTAGGCTGGCGCGGACGGACGCGGGCGGTCTTCCACGGTCTTGGGCGCATGGCGCCGCCGCGTTTGTCATCCGATGAGGCTGGCTCCAGATCAGGGTTGGTTTAGCGGTGTGGAGTAGGCCGCCGCGGCGCGATCAAAATCCCGGTCTGTGGGGGAATTGGCATTTTGATTCTTCTGGTAAAGCTTCAATGTGTTTTGCTCCAACCAGGTCCAGTGCTCAGAATGGCCGTCGGCGAAGGACAAGTTGTCACCTTTCATATGAAGGGTAGTTGGACAGTTTTGCCAAAGGCGCGTAAGGACGTCGATCGCGAAGTAACCGTCGTCAATGGTGAACGAGGCCTCGTGAATAAAGACCATGGCGCGGGCGGGCGGCGGATACAGAATATCTGCCTCTTTCACGCTGGGCGGGAAGTAGTTATTTTCGCTCACGCTTCCGTTCATCTGGCCGCTAATCGAGTAGTTTCGGACCCTATAGCCGCTCTGCGCTCCAACTTTGTACATCTGGATCTCAGAGGGACAGCGATAGATCCCGACGTTTGGGTTATAAGGATAGAGAAGGCCGAGCTGGATGTTCGTGGTGTTGAATATGTCCGCAGTAATGTACCCTGGATCCCCATTCATGTAGCCGTAAACCCATGCCACCCCGCTTTTGTCGTCACCATCCACCGCATCGGGGCTGTTGGGCACCAGCAAACCTTTGTAGTCATTGGCATAGGAGAGCCACGCGATAGCCAACTGCTTTTCGTTGGACATGCACTGGGTGGACACCCCTTGCATCTTGGCGCGCGTCAGCGCCGGCAGCAGCATAGCCGCCAGAATGGCGATGATGGCAATGACCACCAGCAGTTCAATCAAAGTGAAGCCGACCGGAACGGAGCGGTCCCGTTGTCCGTTGTTTGATTTCATCATATCGCCATGATAATCCTTCGCCTCAGCGCCACGAATCCCCCAATTGAGTAGCGGTGACTTCCTCAACTCCGCCCCTACTCATTTGGGGGATGCCTGGGGGCGCGGCCCGGCTAGAATCATGGCAATATGTCGAGAATGACCGCTGCATGCGTTTGCCTCGCGCTGGCCTTGACGCTGTGGCGCCTTGAGGCCGGCCAGGTCCAGATGGCGCCGGGCAACGGGGTCTGGCTGGAACCGGCGGACACGACCGTGGTGGGCAATGAGGCCGCCATCGTCACGACCCTCAAGTCAGGCGCCATCAAGCATGTTTTTCTTTATACCATCGGCTACACCAGTTCCCAGTACGCCCCTTACGCCGCGTTCATCCAACAAGCTCATGGCAGCGGGTTGACGGTCCATGCCGTTTGCGCCAACGGCGGCAATGTCACCTCCAACGGAGCGCTCTCTTCCATCCTCCTGTCCAACGCCCTCAATCAGGTCTTCACTTACAATTCAAATTACCCGGCGGCCATGTTCGACGGCGTGCAAATGGACGTCGAAGGCGTGGCGGGTTCGAGCCTCCTGGCTCTGGCCGAAGGGGTTCACGTGCCCACAAACCTGGTTTTTTCCGCCGCCATTCAGGCGGACGAGTTTTACTCCGGGATCGAAGCTGACTATGCCAGCCTGCTGGCGGACACGGATTTGGACGTGCTGATCCCCATGATTTACATCATGGACGGCATGTATTACAGCGGCGGAGTGGCCAAATTTACATACACCATAACCGGGATTTCGTCCAAGACGACTGAAATGCTGAACGAGATCGCATCCACCCAGGGCCAGTTAATGACCGGCCTCTCCTCCTACGACTATGAGTTTCCCGTTTCCATCTCCAGCGGCGATGTGGATTACAGCTTTGACGGCTATCCCTCATCGGATATTCCCTTCTCCAGTTATGCGTGGTCGCCGAGTTCGACTTTTGGCGTGCCGAATCTGGCGGCGACGGTGCCGGTGGTGGATGTCCAATATCTGACCAACGCCCCCAACAGCATCTACCCCAATGCCGGGGTCAGCATCTACCGGTTTGCCTTTAATTCCACCGATTGGATGGACGTTGCGGAAATGACGCCCGACGGCCTGGCCAACAGCATCAGCGCCGCCAACCAGGGCGGCAATGGCAACTCTCATTATGTGGGGACTTGCTTATGGGTTTATCACACGACGTTTGACAAGTACAGCGAACGGCAGGTGGGGTTGATCGGAGGCAACACGAATTATCCGGCGCCCGCGGCCGGCCTCCAGGTGCTCAGTTTCGCAAACGGCCTGGCGCAAGTGGAGGTGACTTTGACCAACACCAATCCCTCGCAAGGAATCCTGGGCGCCCACTCGTCCGCCGGCGTTCATTTGCAGTTGCAGGGAGGCGCCACTTTCGTGTCCGCCGCCGCCGGGACTTTTCAGGCCGCGGAGGCGTTTAATTCCTCCGGCACCCTGCTCTCCAACATCAATGGAAGCCAGATCATCGAGTTGCGCAGGATGCTTTTCGCGCAAACCAACTCGCAAGCAGCCCAAAGCGGCGTGATTACCATCAGCGCCCCGGCTTCGTTCACTCTGCAATACCGCTCGTGGCTGACGGACAAGGAAAGCCTATGCAACACCATTGGCAGCTCGGAGCCTTACGTCGCGCGCAGTCCGAATGATGTCAACTATAACGCTCCGGCGAGGTTCACCAATCTTGCCACCTTGGCCACCAATATCGTCTCCTCGAATACTCCGTCTTATGTGTCGGCGGTCATGGCGGACGGCCCCTTCGCTTACTATCGTTTCGCCGAGACGGGCGTGGCCACTTTTCCCGATCTGTTCACCGCGCGGAATGCCGGCACGGCGGGCGCGGCCGCCAACGGCGTGGCGGCCATCGCCACCAACGGCGTGAGCGCCAGCATTGTCAGCGCGGCGCCCGGGCCGCTGGCCAACGCCACCAATACCGCGTTGAGTTTCCCCGGCACCGACACCAACTGCATCCTCATCCCCTGGCGTCCCGAATGGAATCAAGCCGCGCCGTTCACCGTCGAGATGTGGCTCAAGGGCGGGACCAGTTTTTCCTGCCCGGCCTCTTCGTGCCAGTACGACTCGCTGGGCTGGCTTTTTTACCAGGGCGACGCGGCCCAGACCAACGGCAACGGCTGGTGGTTCCGCGTCTATGAAGCCAACTCGGTCAGGGTCAATGCCCAGGTCAACGTGACGGTTCCCGCCAATGCCTGGTTTTATGTGGCGGGAGTCTTTAGCAACGGCAGCGCCCTGCTCTTTACCAACGGCGCGCTGGCCGTCTCAGCCGCCTTGACCAACTCCTACACCCCCAACACCAACACGGCCATCGCCATGACCGTGGGCGCCCGCTCCGGCGCGACCACTTACTTCTACGGCGGCCTTGTCTCCCAATTTGCTTTTTACACCAATGCGTTGACCGCCAGCCAGATCGCCGCCCACTACGCGGCGGCCACCACCAACCCCGCCGGTTATGCCGCGCAGATTCTCGCCCGGAATCCCGCCGGTTACTGGCCGTGCAATGACCCGTTCAACCCGCCGCAGGCCCTCAACAGCGGCATGGGCGGTTTGCCCTTCAATGGCGCTTATTACAATTGGAGCACCAATGTCCCGGCCCTTGAGTCCCCCGCCTATCCGGGGTTCGATCCGTCCAATACGGTCCTGCGACTCTTCGGCACCAACGGCCAGGTGTTCACGCCGCCGTTGAACCTGAATACCAATACCGTCACTTTCGAGTGCTGGCTCAACCCCAGCGGCAACCAGCAGAGTTACGCCGGCCTGGTCATGCACCGCAATCTGGGCGGCGCCAGTGGTTGCGGCCTCGATTTTCCTAATACCAACAATCATCTGGGTTACTATTGGAATGACTACTACCGCACGTACGATTGGGACTCCGGGTTGATGCCCGCCACTGGCCAGTGGTCCTACGCCGCGCTGGCGGTCAGCCCCGCCCAGGCCGTCCTCTGTCTCTGTGACGGCACAACTTGGAGAACGGCCACCAATAGCATCACCAACGGCGTCCAGCCCTTTGCCGGGCCGATCCGTATTGGCTCGGACGGGGGCGGCGCCGGACGCTGGTTCAACGGAGAGATTGACGAGGTGGCAATCTATGGCAAAACGCTCTCTCCCGCCCAACTGCTCACCCATGCCCTGGCTGGCTTCGGCAACACCAACCAACCCATTTTCACCACCTGCCCCGCGTCGCAAACGGTTCAGGCAGGAAGCACGGCGACCCTCAGCGCAGCGGCCGTCGGCGCCCCAACCCTCGCTTATCAGTGGAGCATGAATGGGACGAACCTTCCAAACGCCGTCAACCTCAACCTGGTCATTTCCAACGCCGACTACACCAACGCGGGCCAATACCAGTTGCGCGTCACCAATAATTACGGCGGCGTGCTCAGCCCCCCCGCCACCTTGGTCGTGATGCCGCCGCCGTCCGTCACCAACCTGACCTTCCGCCTCTCCAACGGCGCGTCGGGCATGATCCTCGAACTTATCTGGCCCGCCGGCACGCTTTATTCGGCCAGCGCGCTGACCGGCCCCTGGACGCTGGTCAGCGGCGCCACGCTCCCTTACTGCCAGGTGCCCATCGAAACGGCGGTCGCCGCGCAATTCTTCCGCGTCCAATGACGCTGGCAAGTCCATGAAAACAATCCTCTATAATAATAAAATGAAATACCCATCCCCCATTCTACTTGGCATCCTCGGTCTTTGCGCCGCGCTCAATGCCTTTGCCGCCGAAACGAATTTGCCGGCCATTATCCCGCTGCCGGCCAGAATCGAGGCTCGCGCGGGTGCATTCAGACTTCGACCCGGCACGCGCATTGTGGTGGATTCGGCCTCGCGCGAGACCGGCGAGTTTCTAGCCCAACGCCTTCGCCAAGCCACGGGTTATAAGTTTCCCATCCGCGCCTCCGACCAAACGCAGCCGGTCAAACGCGCCATCCTGCTGGCCGCCGGCGGCCTCCCTTCTGGCGGCGGCGCGGAAGCCTACCAACTGACGGTCGCGCCGGATTCCATCGTCCTTCGCGGCTCCAACCAGACCGGACTGTTTTGGGGGGTGCAATCCCTGCTGCAACTCCTGCCGCCGGAAGCCTTGGCGGACAAGCCCGCCAAGGGAAAGGACTGGAACATTCCGTGCGTGCAAATCGAGGACCAGCCCCGCTTCGCCTGGCGCGGCTTCATGCTGGACGTCAGCCGCCATTTCTTCACCAAGGAGGAAGTCAAACAGTTTCTCGACCTGATGGCCCTGTACAAGCTCAACACGTTTCATTGGCACCTGGTGGATAGCGACGGCTGGCGCATCGAGATCAAGAAATACCCGCGCCTGACTGAAATCGGGGCCTGGCGCAGCGACATCGGATACAAACTGGACCCCAAGTCCAGCACCGCTTACGGGGCCGATGGACGCTATGGCGGATTTTACACGCAGGCGGATATTCGGGAGGTTGTCGCTTATGCCCAGGCCCGCCACGTGACCATCGTGCCGGAGATCGAGATGCCGGGGCACTCCCGGGCCGCGTTGAGCGCCTACCCTGAATTCAGTTGCACCGGCGGCCCTTATAGCACGGACCCGGACAAGTCTTCGGGACTTGGGGTTTATTGCGCCGGCAAGGACGAATCCTTCGAGTTCTTGCAGAACGTGTTGACCGAGGTGTTTGACCTCTTTCCCGGCAAATACATCCATATCGGCGGCGACGAGGTCAACAAAGACAGTTGGAAGAAGTGCGACCGGTGCCAGGCCCGCATGAAGGCGGAGGGGCTGAAAAACGAGGAGGAACTTCAGAGTTACTTCATTCGGCGCATGGAAAAATTCATCAATGCCCACGGGCGCACGTTGATCGGCTGGAGCGAAATCCGCCAAGGCGGCCTGGCGGAAAGCGCCGTGGTGATGGATTGGATCGGCGGCGGGTTGGAATCCGCCGGCGACGGCCATGATGTCGTTATGTCCCCGGAACAATTCTGCTATCTCGACCACTGGCAGTCCACCAATCATGCCGCCGAACCCCGCGCCTTCGGCAAGAGCGGGCCGAAATGGAATCTGCCATGGCCCAAAGTCTATGCCTACGAGCCGGTGCCCGCCGGCCTGGACCCGCGGCTCCAGTCCCATATCCTGGGCGCGCAGGGCAACCTATGGACGGAGTTGGTGGCCTCGATGAGCCATGCTGAATACATGGCCTTCCCGCGCCTGTGCGCGCTGTCCGAAGTCACCTGGTCCCCCCAAGCCTCGCGCGATGAAGCGGACTTCCGTCGCCGTCTTGATCCCCAGCTCAGACGCTTCGACTGCCTCGGTGTCAACTATCACAAGGTCGCTTCCGCCGGCTCCGAGTGAGCCGGGCAAGGCCGCGCCTTGGAATCAGAACCATGGCCTCTGCTCTCACGCGCTGGCAACCAGCCGGAAGAGGCCGGGTTCATCCGTAAACGACTCCATTCGCAGGCCGGCCGCGGCCAGCATATCCATCCAGAATGCGACGCGGGGATCAGCCGCCACGCCCTCGTTTTTCTGCACACGATTTTTCTCTTGCGTAACATTTGCGCATCGAGTATTACTCATCACGATGAACGTAACATTAACGCGCACGCGGGGTCAAGCGGCGGTTTCCCGCCGCGTTTGGCGCCCGTTATTCACCCTTTTCACCGCCAGCCTCATCGCCTTGGCCCTGACGACAAGAACGGCCGGCGCCGAGACGGTCACAAATCTCGAAGCTGTGGATGACAACGGCTTCAGCACGTGGACTGGACCTTATCCCATCGTCCTGACGGGCGTGATTTTGAACGATCCGGGCGAAATGCTGGATTCCACCCCTGATTTTCTGCCCTGGGACGATGGCGCCAACGCCTACGACTTGGGCGCCCAGTGGCAAATTTTCATCCAAACCGTCGCGCCGGGAGATCGCGGCGGGGTGGAGCTTTGGCTTGCGCAGGATTACGGCAATCTGCCCTGGGAGCCTCACGATGGGAGCGACAGCTATACGGATGACCAATGGACAAACCAGGTGTTCCTTGTCAGCCATGACCCGACCACCGGATACGCCTTTCAAAAGGGCGATCTGGTCACGGTGACGGCCAACGGCTCGCTTTTTTATGGCGGAATGCAAAACATCAACCAGGAGCACAGCACGGATCCCACCTATGACTTTTCCATTTCGCTGGTGACGTCCAACTATGGTGTACCGCCGCCGCAGGTCATTTCGCTTTCCTCGGTCATCAGCACCAATCTTAGCGCCACTGGCCATGACGACATTTTCGATCCCACCCGGCAAAGCGGCGGCGAGTATTATCAGGGCATGCGCGTGCGCATCAATGGGCTGACCCTGGTCACCACGGATGGTTGGACGACCAACTCCGATTGGGACTTGCGCTACTGCACGGCCACGGATGGAACGGGCCGGCAATTTCCTTTGATTCATCCTCTCTACGATATTGGTCCAGCGCCGACAAATGCGTTTGATGCCACCGGTGTTTTCCTTCAAGAATCCGGCTCCGCCACCGACGGCGCGTTCGGTTACGAACTGTTCGTCCAGGAAGTTTCCCCTTCCGATCAGCCCGTGTTGAACATTACGCAACAGAATGGTTCAACCATTGTTACGATTTCGTGGCCGGTTTCGCTCTCCAACTATCAATTGCTGTGCAGCGGTTCGCTCTCGTCGCCCAGTTGGACGCCTGTCACCAATTCGCCCGTGGTGGTGAATTACCAAAACACGGTGTCGTTGTCATCGGCGGCGGCGCGGCAGTTTTATCAACTGCAACGCGCGCAATAACGAAGGGGGGCGCCATGATTTTAATCTTGAAATCGAGAGTGACGCGGGGGCCGGTCCCGGCCGGGAAGAAACATGCCGGATTCACTCTGGTGGAAACTCTCGTGGTGATCGTCATCATTGGAGTGCTCGCCAGTCTGCTGCTCCCATCCCTGGCCCTGAGCAAAGAAACGGCCAAAGTCGCCAGAGTCCGGGGTGAGCTTTATGGCATCGGCTTGGCGCTGGACATGTATGCGACTGACAATGGCAGCCAGATCCCGCCCGTGCGCGTCAACTGCAACACGGATTTGAGATCGGACTGGTGCGAACTGCCGATCGAACTGGCCAACCAGCGTTATTTACCGCACGGCCCGGCTGGATTGGATGCCGATCTGGAGGACGTGTTCAATCCCGGTCACACCTACAAGTATGCCGCCCCCGGCCCGCAATTACTCAATGGCAGCCCAACGGCCAATTATGAGCTGTGGGAGCCAACCAATCTGGCGGCCATGTCCGGCGGTGGCCAGTATTTCACCGATCCGAAGCTCAGCCCGATTCGCTGGGTGGTTTGGAGTTTGGGGCCGAAGCCGGACAGCCCGAAAGCGCAGGATACTTATGCCCCATTGAACCGCGAAAGCTGGTACACGCAAGCCGGCGACACCGGCGTCATAGCCCGTTACGCGAGCCATGACGGAACTCAATTCATCAGCCAATAATTAAAAACCCATGAAAATGAAATGCCTCATCCTCGGACTGTCGCCCTTCATTCTTACACTGGCCATTGAGGGACTTTTCGCGCATGACAACGAAACGCACGCGGCGACACAATCCATGCCGGGTTCAAACCATTGGAACCAAGCGCAGGAACCCACCAACTGGTGGAATGAACTCAAGCAGGAACACGGACACGTCGGTCCGTGGAACGTGCTCGGCTGGCGCATGGGCAAGGCGGCCTTGCGCGAATTGGGCGGCACTTGGGGACAGCATGAATTGGAGGTCATCTGCTATGTCCCGCTGAAAACGCCTTACTCTTGCCTCGCCGATGGACTTGTCGTCGGCACGGGCAACAGCATCGGTCGGTTGGACATCCGGCTGGGCGAGGTCATGACCATGACCGACATTCACGTGAGTGTCCGGCGCAAGAGTGGCGCTGGCCCCGTTTTGCTGCTCAAGCCGGATCGGCAATACATGGCCAGAATCCGCCACCAGCCCGACGACCAACTGGCGGCGCTTTCCATCGAGTGCAGTCAGCTTCCCGAAAACAAACTTTTTGCCATCGAACAACTGCCCTCATCCGACACCGAGGGGAAACCGGCACAGAATTGATTTCTGCCAACGGCGCGGGCGGGTTGACGCGGCACATGGGTTTGTTATCATCTGCCCGTTGCATGAAAAAAGAAACCGTGAGCCGTTTTAGCGTTTCCCTGCCGCCATCGCTCCTGCGACAACTGGATCAGATGTCGGGCGAAAAAGGTTACGACAATCGCTCGCTGGCCATCGCCGACATGATTCGCGATGGGTTGATCGAACATCGGCAGAAGTTCGGCAGCGAGGAGATCGCCGGAACTATTACTTTGGTGTACGATCATCACCAACATAACCTTCAGTCCACATTGACGGACATTCAACACGATCACGAAGACGTGATTATTTCCACTGTCCACGTCCACCTTGACCACCACAATTGTTTGGAGGTGATCCTGGTGCGCGGCAAGGCCGGCCTGATCCGGAAAATTGCCGACGAACTCATCGCCGCCAAAGGCGTCAAGCACGGCAAGTTGACTGTGACGACGACCGGCCACGATCTTCCAGTCTAAAAATCAGGAGATCCAGCGGCGGGCCCAGGCTGCCTTACGGCGCCTGGAGGCGATAGAACCGGATGGGCGCGCCGGAAGCCGAGGGGTCGTTGACCGGCCGGGGGAACAAGAAGTTGGTTGACTGGTTGGGATTGAAGTAACCGACACAGTTGCTCCAGTTGATCAAATCGGCACTGCTCTGCAGCGCGTATTGCCACCCCGATGTGGCGCTGACGGTGGTGTGAAAAACGCCGTTGGCCAGTCCCCCCGGTGTCAAGGTGGGGGCAACGCGGACAATGGGGTTGGTGACGATGTGGCTGTAAAAAAGGATTCCGTCGGGAAAGGCCCCTGCGTGCTGGTCGAAACCGGTGGAAACATTCGTGTCGTTGTAGTTGTGCATGCCGGACTGGCATTCTTCAGGACCGAGGGCCAGGATATCCGCAATGGACCTGGCGCTGGGGCGCAGCACGGCAATGTGGCCGGAAGCATTGGGCGCGGAGTCGTAGTAAGAGGCCACCACCAAATTGCCCAGGTTGGCCAGGGACTGCGCGTTGGTCATGTTTTGCGGAGTCCAGCCGTCCTGGTTGGTGGCCAGCCAGACGGACTGTTTATTGGCCAGTCCCAAGTCCGAAACCGCCGGCGGGCGCAGGATGTACACCCCCAACAAGTCCGCCACCGCGGCGGCAAAGGCGCTGCAATGACTGGCCTTGCCCAACGTCATGTTCGCGCCGCCCGGGGTGCTGGAGGATCCTGTCAACCAATTGACACTCACTCCATGGGCCCAGTATTCCTCCACCTTCAGCGAGTCCAAAAAAGCGGACAAGGCGCATCCCCGGGGGCTGATAAATCCGAAAGCCCCAACGGAAATGGAGGCGCTGGCGGCCGGCGCCAAGCCGGCCCCAATGCCCGAAGCCGCCGCCGTCAGAGTGTATGTGCCCGGCGCGCCGATGACCAAATTGGTGAAAGCCGCCTGCCCGTTGGCGTCGCTGTTGACAGTGGTCGCGCCGCCGGCAAACGGACCGGCGCTCAAGCTGACCGTGACCGGCACGTTGTTGGAGGCGACACTCACGTTGCTGACGGCGCAAAGCTGCACCACCACCGGATTGAGCGGAGCGCCCGCAATGCCGTCCGCCGGCTGGCAGGCGAACACCAGCCCGGTGGCCGGCGGCGCCGCCGGACAGAGCAACGCGCCGGCAGCCGCCGCAAGGCCGAAAAACGCCGCCACCGTCTTCCGCCAGCGGCCAGGGGAAAGTCGGATGGAAGCATTCCGTGTCATGGCGGCCATTTTACCGCGTCAATCAAATCTCTTCTACTACTCAATTGGGGGATGCGGGGCTGTCCGGCGCCTTCCAGAATCGCCATGCTGAAGGAATTGGCGTGGCAACCACGGAAAGTCGCTCGCTTCGGTTCAAATACCATTGCTTATGACGCTGAGTTTTTTATCAGGCAGACGTGACCTCTCCTCCGGGGTGGCATCCTGTCTCCTGTTGTTGGCGGCTTCGACCTGGGCGACGGGGCAGCCCGCAACCGGCACGGCTCCTCCGCCGTCCGCGCCGGCCCCGGCCCGCGTCCGGCTGGCCCCCGGCAATGGAATATGGCTCAAGCCGGCCACCACCAAACTGCCCGGCCATGAGGCGGACGTGGTCGCCGTCTGCGCGGCCCATTCGATCAAGCATGTCTTTCTTTGGACCGTCGGCTACACCGAGGCCCGGTATGCCGTCCTGGAGCCTTTCATCCGCCAGGCGCACGCTCATGGGCTGACAGTCCATGCGCTGTGCGTCATGAAACGCACCGTCACCAGCGAGAAAAAACTCTCCCCGGCGCTGCTGGACAAAGCCCTCCGCCAGATCACCGCCTACAATGCCAGCCATCCGGACGCGGCTTTCGACGGCGCGCAAATTGACATCGAAGATGTCTCAGGCCCAGACCTGCTCCAATTGCTCAAGCAGGTTCACGTGCCCGCCACCTTGATCCTGTCGGCTGCCATCCAACCCAATGAGTTTTACGCCGACATGGAATCCTCCTGGGCCGGCATGATCCGGGAGACTGATTTGAGTCTCTTGGTTCCAATGCTCTACACCATGGACGACCTTTACTACAAAGGCGGGAAAGTCAGGACCGGGTTCGACATCGCCCGCCTGCAAGCCAGGACGGCCGGCATCTTATCCCGGCTTCCCTCCAACGGCAGCCTGATGATCGGACTTTCGGGCTATGACCGCGAGTACCCCGTCATCAAATCCACCGGCGCCATTGACAAGGATTACCTAAGCCGGTTCCATTCCGCCGATGGATTCAGCCAGCCGGCGCTCTCTCCTGACTCATCTTACGGGATGCCCGGCTTGCTGTCCGCGGGCAAGCCGCTCTTAAGCGTCTGCTACCAAACCAACACCGGATTGAGTGTTTATCGGTTCGATTACGACACCAACCGCTGGCTGGACGTCATCGAAACCACGCCGACGTGCCTGCGCCGCTCCATCGCCGCCGCCGACCAAGGCGGGGCCGGCAATCCGTGTTACGTGGGCGCCTGCGTCTGGCTTTACCAAACTGTGTTTGACTCGCATAGCGGACGGCCGGACGGATTGTTGCCCGACAACGGAGCCTCCCCCAAACCCCAGGCCACCGTCGAAGTCCTGGGCTTCCAGGGGGGCGTGGCCCGGCTGCGGGTCACGTTGACCAATGCGAATCCCGCTCAACCCATCCTGGGCGCTCCTGCGTCCGCCGGGGTGTATTTGCGGCTGGAAGGGGCCTCGTTCCTGGCCGCCGACAAGGGCGGCTTTCACGCGGCGGAGGCCTTTGATGGTTCGGGCAAGCTTATGACCAGCGTGAACGGCTCTCAAATTATCGAACTGCGCCGCTCGTTCTTCGAAAACCCGGACTCGCAGCAGGCGCAGAGCGGCGAGATTACGATGGCCGCATCCAGCCCCTTTACGATTCACTACCGCTCCTGGATGACCAGCAAGGAGAGCATCTGCCGCGACGGCGGCGCCCCGCAACCCTGGGTGGCTCGCAGCCCCAATGATCTTCATTACGAAGATCCCTCCAGGTTGGTCAGCTACACCACTTTAAGCTCCATCGTGACGCCCGATTGAACGGTTCACGGAATGGGGGTTTGTCCGGGCAGGGTGGAGTCGGGACGGGGAGAGGCCCGTCCCTCAACCCACCGAATGTCGTGAGAGGGATAAGGATCCTGCATCGGCAGCCAGGACGCGTTGCCCACCACGGGATGATCCGTGCTGGGGTCCTTCCATTTATAAATCTCCGAATGGCCGTCCGCGTAGGCGAAGCCGCAAGCGCCGCTGTGATAGGACGCTGGAATGTCGCTCCATGTGGTTGCGTCGTCGTCTGTCGTGGGAGCCACTTGCAGACCGTCGTTGATGCTGTCGGGATGCTCGTCAGAAAAGACCCACGTGGCCGACGCCATTTTAAAGTCCGTCATTTTGAAAAAGTTCGGCCAATAATCGTTGTAAATAGCCTCATGCGCCCCGGTGGTGGATTTGTCGCCGACGGTAAAGTCCATCGAATAACTTCGCACTCGCGCCACACCGTAGCCTTTGGCCATGCTCGGATCGGCGGGACAGCGATAGACGGACGGGCTTTTGACGTAGGCCCCGATGGTGGTTGTGGAGGCAGTGATATTGTTGGCGGGATTGGGACCGCCCATCATAAAAACGTAATTGGTGTTGTCAGGAACATTGGCGCTCTCAGACAGGACACCGTTGACCCACCCTCCAAGATCGCCTCCATAAGCGGGGACGTTAACCGCCAACACCTCTCTATTTTCGTCAGAGTACATCTTCCACGCCAACAGGATCTGCTTGCTATTGCTCATACAGTGGACGCCCTGGGCTTGTTGTTTGGAACGGGCCAGCGCTGGAAGCAACATGGCCGCCAGAATGGCGATGATGGCGATGACCACCAACAGTTCAATCAGCGTGAAGCCGGCTGTTTTGCCCGCCCTTCGCCGGCGAAGTTTGCATGACGGTATCATAAGGGAAAAAATGCGTTCATAAGCCAAGTTACGGAATGACCGTCTCGGTGGTGTGCGCGGCCAGGGTTTTGTAATCCACATTATTGACAGTGTCAGTGTCATCAATGGGAAGTTTGATCCAATTGATGGTATGGATGTCTTTCAGTTTGTAGATATCAGCGTGGCCGTCGGCGAAACCCCAGCCAAAGGCATTGACGTGCCGGCGCGCGGGCGCGTCGCCCATGTGCGGGCTTGTCCCCATGTCCATCACGAACATCCCGTCGTTGATGCTGTGCTCATCTTCGTCCAGGACGATCCAAAGGTTGGAGGGCTTGCGCATTTGCGTGTCCTTGGTGAAGAACTTGTAAACGGGATTGTCCGGGTTGGGATCGTCATAGCCGCTGATCGCGCCGTTGTTGTCCTCGAAAAGGCCGTTCATCCAGGCGTTCATGGACAAGCTGCGGGCCGGCGGCGCGTGAAATATGTTCCGTGTGTCAGCCGGACAGAGGTAAACGCCGGTCGCTTTGACGTACGGATACAAGGCGCCATTTTTCACCGCCTCGACATTGCTGCGATCATAAATGGGGCCTTGACCGTAATAGGAACAAATTTCCGCTTGATCCGGCGGGACCGCCCAACCATCAGCCCCGGCACAGTATCCAGGACACCAGCACGAAGTGTCCTGAAGGTCTGGCGTGATGATGGAGATGACTTTGACGATGTATTCGCGGTAGTCCGCGTTGTACATGTGCCAGCCAAGGGCCAATTGCCGCATGTTGCTCATGCACTGGGTCCGTTGCGCTTGAGTCTTGGCCTTCGCCAAGCTGGGCAGGAGCATCGCCGCCAGAATGGCGATGATGGCGATGACCACCAATAGTTCAATCAGCGTGAAGCCCCCTGACCGCCCCGGGGACACGGGATGGAAACCCCCGCGAACCTCGGACCCGTATTTTCCATTCCCGTGTTTCCCCAAGGCTGTCAGTTTATAGCTCATAATTTCCCTTGCAACTGCCGCCTTCCGTTCACTGTAGCACGTTCAGACGATAGAACGCGCTCCCGGTGGTCGGCACGACGATCTGATACAATCCGTTGGTCAGCGTCGCTGTGCTCGTCACATTCACCCAATTCGATGGGCTGCTCAGATCGGAGCTTTGTTGCAACACGTAGCCCGCGTACGTTTGCGGCCAGGTTAGCAAGGCCCAGTTGGTCGGGGTCACGCTGATACTGAGCGGAATACTCGTAAACATGAAGTTGGTGATCGTTTGGAGGGACGTGGCGTAGCCTTCCGAGCCGCCAAAGCCAACATAGGCGGTGTTCGTGCCCAACACGCTGGTGATGTCCCCCACGTGCAGATTCGTGCTGAACGAGGTCTGCGCGTTGGTGTCCACCAAGGTAATAGCCACCGTTCCGCTGGCGTAGGACACGGTGATATTGATGGGATCACCGGACTGAAGGTTGACGCTTCCCGGAGCAACCTGCACCGGCGAGTATGCGTCTCCATTGTCATTCCAGGAATACCCTATCGGCGAGTACGTGTTAAGGCACAACGCGACACTGGGACTGATGTTAGACACCGCCCCCACGTATCCGGCAAAACCCAGGGTGCCGCCAGGCGCGCCGCAAGCCAATGTCCCGCGCGGGTCGTTCTGCAGTATAAAGGAGGCGCCATCGCCAATGCCGCCACCGCCGCCGCCGGCATAGATGGCCTGGTAGGTAAACGAAGCCGTGAACGCTCCGATGTACTGCGGGTTGGCGAAGAAAACGCTCTCGCACTCGCTGCCATTGCCATCCGTCAACGTCAGCAGGTTGTCGCCAATGACCGGCGTGTTGGGAGTGTTGCCGATATTATTCGCCGACCAACCGCCGGAATTGACATCATTGATATTCGGCACGGTGCCGACGGAAAGAACGCAGACGGCGCTTGACGCCGAGCCGTCAACATTGGTGACGATGACCTGGTAGGAGCCGGCGTCCCCGGCTTGCGCGGCGAGAATGGTCAGGGTATTGGTGCGCGAACCCTTGATGCGCGTGGTGTCGCCCAGGTTGGCGCTATTGAACTGCCACTGGTAACTCAGAGTCGCCGCGCCGGAAGCGGCCACGGTCAAGGTGACGGGGTAGGAGGGCAACACAAAGAATGTTGCCGGGAGATCCTGGACAATAGCCGGAGCCGCCGCGGGAAGAACGCTGTCCGTCAGTTTGAAACTGGCGAAAGTGCCGTCGCCCGTGGAACTATTGGCCGCGAACACGGAGACAATGCCCGGGTTGGAGAAGAATGTCACAGGCCCGTACTGGAGAATGCCGTCCTCATAAAACGAGGTCGTCCAGGAGGATTGTGTCGTATCCAGCACAATTTGATACGTGCTCGGCCCGGAAAGGTCGAACGGGCTTGAAGCTTGTCCTTGCGAGGTCCCGGGGCCGACATAAAACTCCGCTCCCGAATTGGCCGACAGTCGGTTCCCGCGGGCCAGCAGCCACGGTTCGAAGTTGGCGTTGTTCAGACCCGTGTACGAGTTGACGAGGCTCCCAACGCCATACCCCAACCCCAGATAGTTGTCATCCGAGTTCAGCGGATTCAGAACGCTTGACAGAACATAGACATGGCCCGACTGCGGGATAAACGGCAGGGAAGCCGCTTCTCCGTTAGCGCTCGTATCCACCAGCGCGGAACCGTTGCACTTGAAATTGACATCCGCCAGCCAGGAAGCGTTAAAAGCATTCGCCACGTCCGGCTGGCTGCCATTCAATTCGCCGCTCCTGGAGAAGGAATCGGCATAAAGTGTCGCGGCCACCGCTGGCGGGGCGTCTATCTGCAGTTGCACCGAGCTGCTGACGCTGCCGTAGCGGTCTGTTCCCGTCACGGTGAGCGTATAATTGTTGCCCACAACCAAACCAGGGATGCTGGAGAAGGCAAGGGTGGTGTTGGTGGAGATTTGAGTGGAATTCAACGTCCACGAATAGGCAACTGTGCCACATGTGTCAGTAATAAGTGGTGTAAAGACATGAGTGGAATTCGACCAGCATTCCGCGAACGAAGAAGGCAATATCGGCGTTTTGACCACCGGTCCCGTGCAGGCGCCATTAATGGCCTGGGCCATCAGGTTCGTCACCTGCGAGTAGGTGAGAGCATTGGTGAAAAGGGCGACATGGGCCATATTGCCGACGAAATTCTCCGCGGGAATTTGCGACGAGCCTCCGATGAAGGGATATGTGGCCTGCCCGGAGGGAACCGAAGTCCAGACGTTGGAGATCGCGACCGCGCCGTCAATGTAGAGGACCGCGCTTCCGTTGGTCGAGTTGTAAGTGCCAGTGAAAAAGTGCCATGCGCCGTCGGTGACTTCGGTGGTGCCGGCCAGATTGTGGGCGCTGCCATACCCAAAATGAGGATAGCCTGTCGAATCCACCGTCAGGAAGTAAGAAGACTCGCCCTGGCCCCAGAGCATTTGAGTATTGGCCTGGCTTGAAAAAACCTGAGCGAAAGCCGTAATGGAAAATGAATTGGTAACATTCAGCAGACGCGGATTTGGGGTGGAAAGTTGGACACCAGGCCCAAAGTTGGTTTCAACCTGGCCGTATTCACCGAAGGCGCACGCCGTGCTGTCGGAGGGAAAACCGTTAAACGCGGGGCTCCCGCTGGGGCTTGGTCCGGTCACGCTGCCAGGCAACGTGCCGCCATCGTAGTAACCATCGGCGGCGGCGCCAAATCTGCCGTAGTTGGTGGCGACAGGGGCCATCGCCTGCTCATCCATCTTGAGATAAATGATCGGATTGGCGGCCACGACCTGGTTGCTGTAGGAGACAGCGTCATTCACGGCAGCGTAATGGTTGGCGATCGTGGTGGCGTCCAAAGCGTTGGTATAGTAGGCCGCTTCCGCGATGGCCCCCTGCCACTCGTAAGCCCAGCTCGTGCCACCGCGCTGCCCTAGAGTGAGCCCATAAGGGGCACTAGCCCCGTTATTGGGAACGAACTTACCCCCCGCCGCAGAGGTTGGCCCTGCGACCAGCGCGCCATTGAGGTAAAGGGAGATATTGGTGTTGGCGTCAAAAACCATAACGACATGGTGCCATTGGTTGACCGAAATCGGATGACCCACGGCCTGAACTGCTACGCCGGTAGCTGTGCCGTTGGCATAGTAGGTCCGGACCTCGTACACACCCGGGGTGTCAACACCCTCGTAAATCAACCAACCGGTGCGAGTGCTGCTCATGTCGGCGGCGAGAACTGTATAAGCTACATAACCCCCGGGGCTGAGACTTTCGGTCAACGAGTACGCATTGGCCCAACATTCAAAAGTAAAGGGCGGCGCCGGACTGGTGGCGCTCTGCCAAGTCTCCCAGTCAGCGCTGCTAACATCGTGGGTGACGGCCTTGTTGAAACCAATCCCGGAGAAAGCATTGGCCCAGTCCCCGGCCCCGCCTAAAGGCCCTGGGAGTGCCATGACATCAACCCCTACATTGCCATTGGCGTTGGCGCCCATGGTGCCGTAGTTGGTGATGATGCTGGGAGCCGGCGGGGGCTGGACCGTCTCCGTCAGCGGCCAGTAGGCCGCGGGGTTAAGCGCCATGACGGCGTTGGAAAACGTTTGCGATTGGGCCTGCGCTGCAACGCCAGCGGCCAGGAACAACCATGCGCAACCGATTGAGGAGAGGCATTTTTTCATAGACGATTAGTGGGTGTTTTAATTTCTTTCACGTTTTTGCTCTGATGGAGACTGGATCAGCGCCGCTCTGGAGCGTGAATGCTCCAACGCGGCACAGGCTTCGAACTGAAAACTGTTCGATACACAATCTCATGTTTCGGCTTGAGTATTGCAGGCCAGGGCAATCCGTCGCATCCCTCAATTGAGTAGGGGTGGAAAATCCAATTTTGTGGTAAAATTCTTCCCCTACTCATTTGGGGGATGCCCTGAAGGACAGCCAAGGCCAAAGTAGCTAAACTATGTTACGAATTGCGGGCAATCTTCATTTCCTCGCGCTGGCTTTGACACTGGTGGCGGCGCCGCCGGTGCGGGCGGCCCAGAACACACTGCCGACTCCGGCCAAGGCTGCCGGCCCGGAGTTGCAAGGCGGCGCCAGGGACCTCCACACCAACTTTTACGTTTCGCTTCCCGTCACGCGGCGGCCGTTTCCCGAACCGTTGGCGCCGGGGCAGCAGCCCGGCTTCAAGGTTCGCGGCATTAAGGGGTGGGCTTGGACGCCGGAGCAATACCTGGCGGAGATTCCTTATCTGGTGCGATTCAAAATGAACTTCCTCATGAACTGCTACAGTTCACTCTTTGATCTCGAACATCATCCCCATCCCCCCAAGGATACGCTGGCCAATCGCTGGTGGGAGGACCTTCCTGACGCGAAGAAGCGGGCTTACGAAAAAGTCGTCCACGAATGCCAGAGGCAAGGCATCCAGTTCTGCTTTAGCATGAATCCCAACCTGCACAGCCAGCGGATGGTCAACGATGGCTCGCCGGAAAGCTTCGAGCAACTCTACAAACATTACGCCTGGATGCAGGGGCTGGGCGTCAAGTGGTTCAATCTCTCCCTGGACGACGCCACCCAGGGAGTCAACGCCTCCTCTCAAGCCAGGGTCGCCAACGAGCTTTTTCACCGCCTGCGCGTCAAGGACCCGTCGGCGCAGATGATCTTTTGCCCAACTTGGTACTGGGGCGACGGCACGGGAACGAAACAAAAACCTTACCTCGAAACTCTGGCCAGGGAACTGGACCCGGACATGTACCTGTTCTGGACCGGCACGTCGGACGTGTGCAAAGTCACCCGCCGCGACGCGGAGACCTACCGCCGGATTTGCGGGCACCGTTTGTTTCTTTGGGACAACTATCCGGTCAACGATGGCCGGCCGACCATGCACTTGGGGCCGGTGGTGGACCGCGACCCGGACTTGTGCGACGTGATTGACGGTTACATAAGCAATCCGCTCCACACACAAAACCAAATCAACCGCCTCCCGCTGGCGACCTGCGCCGACTACGCCTACAATCCGCGCGCCTACGACCCGGCGCGGTCCATTGGCCAGGCGATTCTGCTTTTGGCCGCCACTCAAGCGCAACGCGAAACCTTGCGCGATCTGGTGGAAACCTACCCGGGCATGTTGATCTGTTCCAATGACTCAAAATACAGGACCAGCTTCAACCCGGTCCGGTTTCAATTTCAGCGCGTTCTCGGCCAACCCAATTCCCGCCAGGAATCCCTCGGCTACGTCGAGCATTTGCAGGCGATTTCCGACCGATTCAAGCAGGAATTCCCCGGCGCTTATGGACCAGCCAAGGAGACGATTGATGATGACATTGCATGGCTGCTCCAACAACTGGCGGCGAAGTATCCATGAGCACCCTGTCTTTTTACCTCAAACCGGCATATCCCTCATGGTGCGGAAGCCGCCCTTGCGGCAGGCGCCGTAAAGCAAGCCGGCCAGCATCCAGACGCTGCCCAGCAACATAGCTTTCCAGCTTAGATTCAGCCAGATATAGAAGCAGATCGCGCAGCCCGCCACGGGCGGCAGCCATGACACCAACCGGCGGTCCCCGCCCCGCACCGAATAATGAACCAGCGCCGCCATGTTCACCCCCATGAAGGCGATGAAGGCCCCGAAGTTCATCATTTCGGCGCTCAGTTCGTAGCTTAACACGAAAACGCCCACCATCGCCAGCGCGCCCGTCAATATTACATTGTTGACAGGGGTCCGGGTGCGGGCGCTCAACGCGCCGAAAAACTTTTTCGGGATGACTTCGTCGCGGCCCATGCTGTAAAGCAGGCGCGAGGAAGCCAGTTGCGCCGTGATGGCCGAGCCGGCGCTGGCCGCCAGCAGCGTGAAGTTGACAAGCTGCAACAGCCACACCCCGCCGGCTTTGCCCGCCACAAAGACATAGGCCGTGTCCACGTCGGGGAACGTGCCCGAGCCGTGGGGCCATACCAGTTGCCCGGCGTAGATTTGCATCCCGGAAAAGATGCCGGTGAACAGGCAGGTCAGCACCGTGGCCAGAAGGATGTTGCGGCGCGGGTTCTCCACTTCCTCGGACAAGGTCGAGATGGCGTCGAAACCCACGTAGGTCAGCGCCGCGATGGCGGTGCCGCGCCACAAGGCCGGGAAGGAAAAGGTCGCCGGGTCATAGAAAGGTCTGAGGAAGAAAGCCATGTCCTCGCCGGTCGCATGGACCCAGAGATAACGCCCGATGGCGGCAAAGAGAATCATCACCACCGCCATCATGGCCCCTGCCAGCCAGGTGTTGGTGCGGGAGGAGGCCTGGATGCCCCGCAAGTTCAACCCGGTGAACAGCAGCACAAAAAACACCGCCCAGGCCCAGTAGGGCAACAGGGGCAGGATGTTGCCGGCGGCCTTGCTGCACCAGATGATGCACAGGATGGGGCACAGCAGATAATCCATCACCATGCTCCAGCCCACCACGTAGCCCAACCGCCGGTCCAACTCACGCCCGACGTAAGTGAAAGCCGAGCCTGCGCTGGGATAAGCCCTGGCCATGCGCCCGTAGCTCACGGCGGTAAAGAGCATCGCCACCATCGCTATCAACAACGTCGTCACCACGTGCCCGCGCGCCTCCTTGTCCACCACGCCGAACAGCGGCAGCGCCGCGGTGGGCTGGATCAGGATGATGCCGTAGATGATCAGGTCCCAAAGTTTCAGGCTGCGTTTGAGCGTGATCTCTGGCGCGGCGGCCGCGGGCGTGGAGGCGCTCATGGTTCGGATAATCCCAGTGTGGCCGGGTCAGGCAGCGTATGATTCTTGTGACAGGAGGCTTGCGCGTCCGCCAGGCGCTCTTTCATGTCCAGCCAGTAGAGCAACTCGCGGTCGTAGAGCGCCAACATGCCGTTGAGCAGGTAGGGCTGGCTGGTCGAAAGCCAGAGCCGGCGATACTCCTGCTTGAGTTCCCCGGCCGCGTCCCGCAGGTCCGAGATGCGGCTGGGAAGGAAGATCAAATTCATAAAAGCGTAGTTGACACGCTCGCTCTCGGAGGCGTGCGCGCGCGCGTCCCGGTACTTGGCGGCGATCTCGCCCGCGAACTCGACCTTCATGCCCAGCCAGTCCATCCGCCGGGCGGCAAACTCCAGAAAATCCAGCTCGTTGGTGTGGAGGCGGCAGCGCGCCCGATTCCGCAGGATGAGCGTCAGCGCCTCCTCCGCCGCCCGGCGCATCGCTGGCGCTTGCGGGGCCAGCTTCGCATAAATGCCCGGCCCGCGCCCTTTGTAAGGATTCAGCCAGACGTATTCATCGGCGGCGTCCGTCAGGCCCGCCCGCCGCGCGGCTTGATGCACCTCGCCCAATTTGCGAATCGCCGCCGCCATGGCCCCTCCTTCGGCCCGATGAAAGGCCCAGTCGTAGGCCGCGTCGAAGGCGTCGCGCTCCACGTTGGCGCCCTGCCAGGAAGCCGCCGCGGAGTAAAGGACCGGATACCACACCATGTCGAACAGGCTCTCGCCATCGTCGAACCAAACCGTGTTGAGCATGCCCAGGGCGCCCTGCCGCTTGCCTTCGGCCACGAACCGCCCGGTGTTCGTCACCGCCTTGTCAAAATCCGGCGCGGGTTTGCTCCAATTGTTGACGCTGGGGCAGACCAGGACGTCCAGGCCGACCTTGCGGTAGGGCGTGATGTAATCGGCAAAGTGGTCGTCAGGCTCGTAGGTCCAGGTGGCGGCGATCATGTCACGCGGCAACTGCGGGATGATGGCGGGCGTTTTCAACGGAATGTCGCCCCAGAAAAGCGTCCGCCGGCCGTGGCCGCGCAGAATCCCGGCCACGCGGCTCATGTGGGCCGCCCACAGCTTGCCCACTCCCCCATCGGCCAGGGCCGCTTCGTGGTTGACCCCCTTGCCCAAATCCCAGGTTTCGTCGCCGCCGGCATGGAACAGCGGCGCTGGAAAAATCGCCGTCAATTCATCCGCCACCCCTTCGATCCATTGATAGACGGCCGGGTCTCCGGCGGCCAGGGTTGAGTTGTGCGGAACCTCTGCCAGGTGCGCGTAAAGCTCCTGCCTCAACAGATAATGCAGGTGTCCGAAAGTCTGCTGTTGGGGCATCAGCATGACGTGGCGTTGGGCCGCGAAGACCACCAGCCGGCGCAATTCATCCGGCCCCAGTTCCGCTCCTTTGGGCGCCAGCAGCGGCGTCGAGGGGAAGGCCACCAAATTCTCCAGGTAGAGACTGACCAGATTGAGCTTGTACTCCGCGCACGTATTGATGATTTGCCGCAGATGCTCCTCGGTGGGAACGGCGCTCAGGGAAAGGTCCACCGACAGCCCGCGCAATCCCATTTCAGGCCAGTCGCGAATGACCCCGCCCGCCAGCGAAACGCCCCCCGCCACGGGCCGCATAAGCTGCCGCAAGGTCTGCGCCCCATAAAACAAGCCGGTCTCATCGCGGGCCGTCACTAAGGCGCCGCGCGGGCCGATGGAGATCAGGTACGACTCCGGCTGCTGAGGCACGGCGTTGGAAAGCCCCGCCGCCGCCAGTTCGCCGGCCACCGTCCGCTCTCCGGCCAGCCCCACCAGAATAGGGCCGCCCTTGCCCTTGCCCAACAGGCCTTGCGCGCCATGAAGTTCAAGCTCATCGGCCAGGAGTTGCGCGGTCAATCGGTCCGCCGCGTCAATTCTCACCGGCGACTTGAGCACGACTTGCCCGCCGTTTTCCCGCCATTCCTTCACGGGAGGGACCACCCGCGGATCGGCGCGCGCGATGAAGGTCCCGGTGATGGCGCAGGCCACAGCCAACGCCATCCCCCAAACCCGCAGGCTGGACGTCTGCCCCGCGAAGGGCAGACGCCTCGCCTGCCGGTCAGCGCGGCTTAGGACAGCGAGTTCTGAAGCCGCCGTTTCCCTGTATTGCAGCCGAACCGGCGATGGCAAATTGACGATGTTCATTCCGTCCTTCAAACGCGGAAAAAGCGCGAGCAAGGAACTGAACCGCCGGCCGCGCGCCAAAAGCGGCAGACGATTCGCCAGCCCTGAAATGAGGTCGTTCGCCGTCACTTCAGTTGATTGAGGGCGGCGCGGTTTTCGTACACCTTCTCGAACGCCCGCGCAATATCGTCCATGTCCGATTGGCTGCCCAGGAACAGGCTCTGCTCCATCCAGGCGCCTTGTTCAGCGCAGATTTTCTCGCAGTTGGGACAACGGACTTTCCCATAATCCAGGGTCGCCGCGGCATTCGGCAGGTAAGGGCCGAAGGCCCTGTTGAGGAACAGCGGCTGGCGGTAGAGCGGCACGGCGTAGCCCCCGCACACCGGAATTCCCTCCGCCTCCAAGGCCTTGAGAATCGCCGGGCGCGGCGCGCCGAACGCCGCCGCGTCTATGCGAAAAAGGAAGAGATGATAGCTGTGCCGCGTGCAATCCGAGGGGCGCTTTTGCGGATGGATACCGGGGATGCGGCTCAATTTGGCCGCCAGGTAACGCCCGTTGAGATCACGTTTTTTGGTTTGCGCCTCCAGGCGGTCCAACTGCGTGTTGAGCACCGCCCCCTGAAATTCGCCCAGCCGGTAATTGCCCGACATGACATGGTGCTCATACCACAACCCGCCCGCGATGCGCCCGCAATTGTGAATCGAACGGCAGGCCTCGGCCAGTTTGTCGTTGGAGGTAATGACCATCCCGCCCTCGCCGCTGGTGAGATTCTTGCTGGACTGGAACGAAAAAGAGCCAAGATCGCCAATGGAGCCGGCGGCGCTGCCTTGATAACTTGCCCCGTGCGCGTGGGCCGCGTCCTCAATGACCGTCAGCTTGTGTTTTCTTGCCATGGCCATGATCGCCTCCATCTCAGCCACCTGGCCGCCCACGTGAACCGGGATGATGGCGCGGGTGCGCCGGGTCACGGCCGCCTCGATCGCGGCGGGATCTATGTTGAAAGTTTCCAGGTTGATGTCGGCAAAGACCGGCGCCGCGTTGGCCTCGACCACCGCCGTGGCTGTTGCCAAAAACGTATAAGGCGGGACAATCACCTCGTCATCCGCGCGAATCCCGGCTGCCATCAGCGCGATCCGCAGCGACACCGTGCCATTGACGACGCCGATGCCGTGCCGGCAGCCGTGCATGGCGGCGAAGCGGCGCTCAAACTCGGCGACTTCCTCGCCGTTGAGCTTGCCCCATTTGCCGCTGCGCAGCGTGCGCAACAGCCGCTGTTCTTCCTCAGCCCCGAAAACCGGCCAGGATGCAAACGGTTGAGTTCTTGTCTTTTTCCCGCCAAGGAGGGCCAGAGTTGGGCCGGTGGAGCGCGGCTTTTTGTCTTTGACCAGACGGCTTCCGCCGCTTCCATTCTTTAGAGTTGTTCCGCTCATTTCATGTAAAGTAATCCAGCCCCCAAAGCGGCCGCATCCCCCAACTGAGTAGGTTCCATCGCTGTCATTTTCCTTTCTTGTGCGGGGGTTGCGGGCGTGGGTGGCGCAAAAGGCTGAGGGCTTGCCGCAATTTTGCGGCTTCGTTCACGATGAGCGCACCAGCGACGGCGACGGTTTCTGACCGCAATCGCCCCGTTTGACAACTTGCCAGCAATTGCGCCAGGGCCGCTATTTTGCAGCCGCAGTCCGTTGCTTGATCCATCAAACCCATCGGCAGCGGGCCTGCCGGGTTGGGCGGCGGCGAACATTTTCGTTTTGGCATGTGGGCCTTTCCCGAGAAGCGCCGTTCCGTCCGCTGCCCATACAAATGAAAAGGGGCGTGACTACTCACGCCCCGACACAGGCACTGGTATGCCCTTCCAAGTCGTTTTCGGCACGCCCGAGCACGGGCGTTCAGCAACGCTTGGGATGTCCTTGAAATTACCAGTTTCGTGTCGGACAGCGGCTGAAGACGCAAATCGTCTTAATTTTTGCTTACATTCGTTTCATCCAACAGCAACTTGGGCCAACAATGGAATTGTGGCAAGAATAAAAATCGGAGTGGGGTCGGACGGTCCGACGCGCGCCTGCACTTGGAAAAGATTGGCGTCAAGCTCCCCGGATTGACGCGCAAACAAGCCGGGTATCCGGGTGTGCCGACCGATGGCCCTGACAAACCGGAGCATGATCGCTGCCAAGGAGCCGTGCAAAAACAAATTCCGATAATCAGGCGCAATTCAAACATGATCGAAGCGGGGCCCGGAAGCGTGCCTTTGAAGGCGATTGAGGATTGCAAATTGAGAATTTGTAAATGGCCAAGGCCGGATGGCGTCTTGGCGCAGCCAGCGCCAGACGGTCGTATCGCTGGATGCTGGCCACCAGTCCGGATGGCACGGCATGGCGGGCGATCTCGGGCACGCTCCAGCGGGACGGTGCCACATCATCAATCACATCACCTTTTAAAAATCCCTGCCGACGGCCATGATATTTTTCTGATAATCAACTAAATTAGATGTAATTCCCGATACCTTGATAGTAATGTTCGGAAGAATTATGCCTTTTTCCCTGTCCTTGACGTTTGCATCTTTTCTATACCATCGTGCCATATAGAAAGGGTACTGGATATAATCAGGCTCGCCTTTTTCCCCCCAAGTATAGGGGCCAAACTCCGGTGGATGAAAATCCTCCTCCTTGTGCCCCTGCAATTTGAAAAAGTGCTTGGCCAGTTCCAAAGCCGATTTGTCATTCAACTTATTTCTCAAGCTCAGGGCTTTGACCGCCTCTATTTGCGCCTTGGAAGCACGAGCCAAATTGTAGGAGGTCTTCGTGCCGTCATTAAAAAACCAAACCTCTGAATTCGTCCTGTCGCCCCAGAACTGAAAGACATACCCGTTCGTCATTGTCATATCTGAGATGAATCCGTGCCATTTAACATTAAAGTCCACTGAGTATTTTTTGATGCTATTGGTTCCAAACCCTCCATCGTAAGGCAGTCCGTTCCGTCGAACGAACTCTTGAGCCAATGGCAGCATGGTATCCCTCAAAACCTGTTCCTTGCTCTGAGGCTGCCGAGAGCAAGAAAACAGGAATGGGGTAAGGATTAAGAGAATGAATGCAACGGCCTTCATTAGTCTGCCCACCTTAGGGTTGTATCGCCATACGTCACGATTCCTCCGGAAGGGGTGGCTTTTGAGTTCGCGCTAATGATTGCGGCGCTTACGGAATTGTTTGGAATGCTCATCCATGCCTGCCAAAAATCCAATGACCAGGTCAGCGAGCTGTTGTCCAAAATTGAGGCGGTGACGTTTCCTTTCCACCCCATAAAAGCGCGCTTCTGTTTGTTGTTGAGCGCGTAACTGGCAGGGGGGATGGCTTTCGGGATCCCGAATGCTTCGGGCAACATTCCTGTTCCGGTCCTGCACCCATCCAGGAAAACAAAACTGAAAGACCGTCCCGATAATCAGGCCGCCGGTTAATTTTCTTCTCGCTTTCGTGACTTTATTTTTCCCACGTTATTGTGATTAAATCCGGGCCTTTTGCCCGGACTCGAATCTCCTTCCTTGCCATAAAAACGAGAGGCGCGCCCAGCGCACTCCCGTTTCAGGCCACAGCCAAGCGGCCCAGTTCAAAAGCACGCCGGGACGCGCGATTGCTCGCGCGTCGAGGCAAACTTCTTAAAAGGAGCCGATTTGAACACTAATTGGTCGTGGTTTCGGAAACGGGATTCGAGTCCTCGCAACGCAAAGACTCTACGCCAAGAAAACATCTTGGCTCTTTAAAAGAACTGTCGTCCTGTTTGAACCGCCTGCCCGCCAAAAGCAAGCAATATTTCAGAATTTTTTAGGGGTGGGTTGCTGGCTTCGTCGGGAGCGCGTGGCGAGGATTTGAAGTTTTGTTGAACATAGACACTGGAATTCCCATCTAAAGGTGGTTGTGTTGTATTGTTGAGGCGCGTCCGCCGTCGCCGAGGCTATGGCGGGACAGGCGGGCGCGCCCCGACATAGCCCCGCCGTGACTGACCGGTTATTGACGCGCAAACAAGCCGGGTATCCGGGTGTGCCGCCCGATGGCCCTGACAAACCGGAGCATGATCGCTGCCAAGGAGCCGTGTCTCAGTGTTTGAGCGCGCGATTCAAGGCCTTCCCATAGCCGTCGCCATCGCCTTTGGTGGGAAGGATGTAGCTGCCTTCTCCCAGTTCATTCCAAGCTTCTATCAGAATGAACGGACGGTTTCCCGTGACATGCATCTGCGGGTGATCCCGCCACCATTTGAGGGCCACCCCGACGAAGTCCTCGAACTCCGCCGGAGTGCGCTCATACCAAAATTCGGTCGAGGCCCAGGGACGCGAGTCCCAGCCATCGGTCACAACAGGCACGTAGGGACGACGCCCATCGGCGGCAAACGCATCCCATATTTCCACATTGCTTTGGACGAGCTTTTCGTACGGGTTCGCCCCCTTGTGGGTCCCGGCCCGGCCGACGTAGTTGTAGCCCGTGAACGCATCATAGCCTGCCTGGGCAAGGGCGCCCAAGTCGTTCCAACCGTTGGTCGGTCCCGGGAAGGCGCAAGCCATCAAGAAGAGGTCCGGCAACCCCGCGTTTTTCGCGGCCTGACGCAAGTGGGCCAGCGCGACGGCGGCGGAGGGCGGCCCGCCCCACGTTTGTTCCAACTTTCGTGGGTTGTAAACAACGAAGAGCGGCCGGTTGTCAATCCGTTGGTAGTCGGGATCGGTCAGGTACTCCTCCACCCATTTGCGGCAAATGAGGTCCCATCTGCTCTGCGGCACGTTGAATGAGCCGTCGTTGACGTACAGGAGCGCGTACTTCAGGCCGCGCTTTTTTCGGTCCGCTTTGAACAGCGCCAGCGCCGTGTTGAGCGTTTTGTCGGCCGTGTTCACGGATTTATCCATGTCGTACCAATCAAACAGGAAAAAGTCAATTCCGGCGGCTCGGGCGTCCACCACCTGGCGATGCGCCGCCTCGGCGGTGTCGTCATACCAACCGCTCCATGGCTCGCGCTGCGGATAATTGACCGGCATGGTCTTGATGTGGTAGTTGCCCGGTGTGCGATCCGCCCATCCGTCGAAGTAATAGACTCCCACCAACGGTTTGGGAGAGGCGTGACTGGGGAACGAAAGGGCGGCAGTCAAAACCGCCAAAAGTAGTGTTCGATAACGCATTGAATGAATGCTATCCCAGGCGCGCCCCCACTTGCAATCCTTCGTTATGCGTTCAGTCGGTGAATCTGATGTTCCTCGCAAACCGGCCGATTTGCACGTTGGGTGATTTTCTGGCAATCGGTTTTCCATTGATGGTGCAATGCTCGAGGGTGACGCCGTCAATGTCGTATTGCTCATCGAATCCCTTGATCAGGATTGGGTAGGGGCCGTCCTTGCCGGTCAAATTCACATTTTTCAGAAGAATGTGGCGCATGTATCCAGGAACTTTTTTCTTGTTGTATTTGTTGAATTCGCAAGCCATCTCGAGGTAGTTGAAATGCTGGCCCTCGCCATAAACATCAATGTTTTCAAAGCGTAAATTTTCCATCCGCATTTCTTCGCAGGCGTGCAACATCAGCAGTTTCTTTGGGTTGTAATCGAAGCTGAGGTAGAGCACGTGACAATCCTTGACGGTGATGTTGCGCATGAAATCGGCGCGGCTTTCGTCGCCGAAGAGCATGGCGCAGCATTGGTCGGACCACAGGCTGGTGCGCGTCACGGTGATGTTTTCGCAATTGTGATTGTCAAATCCCGTTCCTTTGAAGGCGAGACAATCGTCCTTCGTGCGGATGAAGCAATCCTCGATCGTCATGTTGCGGGTGTTCACCGGGTCAATGCCGTCGTCGTTGGGCCGGTCGGAGCCGCACAGCTTGACGTTGGCGATGACGACCCCGTCGCAATCCTCCGGCACCAGCGTCCAGCCGCGGGTGTCCTTGCGGATGGTGATTCCTTCGATCCGCGCCCGCGCGCATTGCCTCAACTCGATCATGCTTTTGCCTTCGTAATCGGGTCCCGAGTTTTCGAGCAGCCCGCGACCGAGGATCTTGATGTTATCACCCTGGGCGAAGACCGATCCGGTGACCACGGCGCCGCCAGCGATGTAAAGGGTCTGGTTGCTGGCGAGACGGATCGTCCCGGCGTGGTGCCGCCCCGGCCCGAAGTAAATCACGCCGGGGGCGTCCTGGCGCGGCCGTATGGTCTCGATTGGGTTGGCGAAGAGCAGGAGCGGGTCCTTGCGCCCGTTGTGGTTGCGCTCGATGACGAAGTTGCCGGGCCGCTCCAGGGTGAAAGTGGCGGTGTTCCCTGCGATTTGGACGGGGATTTCGGTCGAGGCCGGGCGGATGGAGAGGGCGGTTAGCGGCATGGCGGAACTGATCCTGACCGTGACCCGGCCCGTGAACTCAAAGCTGACGAACGAATAGGCCGGGTCCCAATGCTGGCCGCACTTGGCGTTGTAGAGCGGATCCAGCGGGGCGGTGTAAACCGGCGCCGTCTGCCCGTCGGCTGTAACCGAATACTCCTGAGAAACGGCTTCGCCCTGAACCGCTGGATGAGTCTCCACGGACGCCAGCACGCTGATTGCTTTCAGCGCCAGCCATGCCGCGATGAGGAGCATTTTCATATCAGCCCTTCTTCTCGGCCGCGAACTCCCAGTGGCCTGGACTGACATGGAACAGGAGATAGTTTCCGGCGCGCTGGAGGAATTGAACGCCCCTGGCTTTGCTGGCAGGTTTTCCGTTCACCCACACGTCATTCACTGAATCAGCGGCGGAACAAGGGATCCCCACCGTTGCGCGGCTCCCCGGCGGCGAGGTGAGGCTCAAAGTGAACTGGCCGGACCGGCGGTGCATCTCCACTTGAATGGGGCCTTTCACAGTGGGCACGGTGGCGCGAAGGTCTCGCAACGGCCCCATCTGCGGCAGGACGTGATAGGTCGCGTAAGCAGGCGTGACGGGCGCGATGCCGGCCACATATTGCATCATGAGCGTCAGCGGGCCGCCGGACCAACCGTGGTTGTAACTGCCGCCGCCATAATCTTTCGAGCCAATGCCCCAGCCTTCCCAAAGTGTGCTGTATTCACTCTCGACCATTTTCTGGTATCTTTGTTTCATCCGGGCCAGCGCCGCATCAGGGTCGCCCATCTGGAAAAGAGACTCGAGAACGTATTTTTCCATATAGGGGCCGCTCTGAAATGAATGGCTCAGGACTCCCTTGATGGCCGGCCACTGTTCGGGTCCGGCCAATCCGGCGATGACGGCCAAGCCATGTCCGCGGTCGTCTGTTTCACCCTTGTAGGCAGGCGAGCGGTATTCGCCACCCGTCCAGAGCACGCGGTTGTAATTGGCTTGGATGCTTTTCATCATCGCCTGGTAGCCGGCCACGTCGGCCTTATGGCCAGTCAATCTTGCCATATCCACGGCCGCGTCCAGCGCCTGGTAGAGCAGCGCGTTGTCCATGACCGGGCGGTCTATGTTCTGGCCCCAATCCCCCCAGTCCCAACCGCCGGCGCGGTGGACCAGCAGACCGTCCGGCCCCAATTTCCAGAGCGACAAATAATGTTTCACCGCCGGGTAGGCATGGGCGATGGTTGCCCGGTCGCCGGTATAAAGATAATAATTCCAGAAACCATGCCGGCCGATGCTGGCCAGCATCTGCCCGGGGAGTTCCCTGTGCCAGCTTCCAGCGGGCACCGGAGAATAGAGCACCCCATCCGGTTTTTGCCAGTCCACCAGATTGTCAACGGCCTTGCGGATCAGGGAGTGGGCGCGGTTGTCGCAGGCATAGAGCATTTGCCCCGTGACAATGACCGCGTCGCCCCACCATTGGGCGCGCTCCCGGTCAGGATCCTGAATCGAATCGCGCATGTTGACGATCATGGTGTTGCGGCTTTTGAGCCAGAGGGTGTTGAGAAACGGGTCGTCACACTCGAAGCTGCCCGCGAAATCGGTGTCGTAGCGGGTTTCCCGATAACGCAGGCCGAGAATTTCAACTCCCGGCGGGATGGAGTAAATCAGCCAGTGTCCGTTGAGATAGGCCAGGCTTTCGAATTCCTGCACGCCCTCCCGGGTCACATACTCGGAGCGGTAATTAAATTCGCTGCCGCCCTTGTAATTGTCAGTGCGCATGTCAATGGTCAAGCCGGCCGACGCCTTGATTTTGAGCCAGGGCGAAATGGTCAGGTTGCGGGGCAGGCGGGCGATGATGGGCTGGCCGTCGCTGATTTTGGGCAGTTCGGCGGCGTTTTCATATTCCTTGAGAGGCTCGACGCGCCAGAGCGGTGTGGGCCGCTCGACCAGACGATTCCATGGCGGGGTGGGCGGGAGGCCAAAAACGGCGGCGGACAGCCAGGCGGAGTCGTCAAAATCCGGCGCGGTCCAATCGCCGGGATCGAGCCGGGCGTCAAAGTGGATGTTGTCGCCAGGCAGGCGATAATTGGGATGAGGGTCGGCGGTGGTGCCGTAAGCCGGGTGAGGCATGACTTTCCATGAAGCGTCCGTGCCCATCCGCCGGCTATCGAGGTTCAATTCCACGACCAAGCCGGCCTGGCCGCTGCTTTTGTGGGAAAAGCCATCCTTGCCCCAATACCAGGCGAGCACCGCGAAAGTGTTGGCGCCGGCCCGCAAATAAGGGGCCACGTTCACCGGATCAAAATAGGTGTCGGACGGATTCGGCCCGCGCTTCAGTTCACCCTCATAGACGGCCAGCTTGCCGTTGATCCAGAGCCAGTACTTGGAATCCACCGCGATGCGCGCCGTGGCCGAATGGGGAATCTTGTCCAGCGTGAAGGTCTTGCGGAAACAAGTCCACTGGTTGGAGGCGGGGGCCGAACTGTCGGTCACGCCAATCCACTGCGCCGACCATTTCGTTTCGGCCGCCTTGAGCAGGCCGCCAGCAGCAAAAAGCGCGCCCGCGACCCCCCACAACCTGCTAAAAGAGTTCGATAGGGCCATTCTCATCACCATGCATTCCAATATTCGCCGTCTTCACAGAACCAAAAAGTCTCACGGATAAACCAATCGGAAAAACTCATCCGTTGGCGATGGAACTAGCGTCCATCTGCGGGTCCAATTGCATCGGTGGCTAAGGTTGGCCGGTTTGTTGGACCAGGCGATGGACGCTGGCGGTAATCATGTCTTCCACGTCGTCACCCCAACGCCAGGCAGGCAGGCCCAGCACCATCATCGCCTGGCTGCCCTCGTAACCCCACCACTTGGAAGCCACGGGCGGCTTGTCTTCGTCCAGCACCCGCCGCGACGGGATGTAACACATCACCTCGTTGGCATAGCCCGCCACCCAGGTCTGCGAACCAAATTCGCGCTTGAACTTCAGCGCGTAATCCACCACGGGTTCGCCGCCCAAAGTAATCAAAAGCTGCCGCTGTCCGAACCGCCACACCTGCACCGGATAGGGATAAGTGCGTTCGAGCGGTTTGCCCGCCTTCAAATCCGCCTGCAAGCCTGCCGCCCACCGGCTCACGTAGCCGGTCGGGTTGTCTTTGAGTTTCTCCAACTCCGCTTGAGTCGGAACCGCCCCCAGGTTGAGCGGGATGGTTTCCATGGCCACCTTGAGCGTGGGCGGCAGCACGGCCGGCCTGGCCAGCAAGCTCTCTTCAACGGCTGCGGCCAGCATGTTGCCATAGCGCTCGGCCAATTCCAGTCCGCCGCGAAGCACCGGGTCCTGGTCGCCGGCGCAGCCGGCAAAAAACAAGGCCGTGGCCCCGGGATGGCTCTTTTCAAGTTCGGCCTGGGCGAATCCCGCGTAATCGGCGCAGTACTGATAGAAAGTCTTGGTCATGGTCGTGTTATGGCAGGCATAACCAAACAGCACGGCCATCAGGCCGCCATCCGGCTCAAAGACCGCCAGCACCGGCACGGAATGTTCCACCGGGCCGGCCAGCGCGCCCTCCCGCGCCAGCCTGGGCCGGTCAGGTTCGGGGTCGTTCCGGCGGTTGGCGCCAAAACCGGCGCTGGCCTGGCTGGCGGCAAGGCGGGCCGGTTTCATGCCGGCCAGCGCCCGACCCGTGGTCTCGACAATCTTGTCCGCCAAATCGGCCGCGTATTGTTCGATCAAGGCCCGTTGCTCCGGGTTCATCGCTGCCAGGCTCCCCGGCCGGTTTGGCAGGACCGGCCCGCAATGGGTGTGAGAGGCCGTCAGCAACACTTGCGCCGGGTCCAGGCCAAACTTCTCCTTGAGCCGGGGCAGGCAGTTTCGGTACAGCGGCGCCCGGATGGCGAGCAAATCAGTCGTGATGATGACGGCGCGGTGCTGTTGTTCGTCCTCGATGGCCAGGACTTTGAGCCAAAGGTCGGTCGCTTTGCCGTCTGCCGCGTGCGTCCGTCCGGCGTAGCCGCCCTGCCAGAGAGCGTTGGTGGGGGTGATGTTGGAGCGCGCCACGCCGGCCCTCCAGAACTTCTCCGCGGCGCTCGATTGCACCGTCATCAACAGCCATCCTGAGAGAATCAGGCCTCCCCAAATCAAAGTATCACGCATCAACTCGCATTCTGAGCCGCCCCCTTTTTCAAACAAGCGAAATAATCAAAACTACTCAATTGAGTGGTTGGTCTCCATGAATGTTTTCAGTCTCCGTTCCATTGATGGTGGTTATGCGGATGAAGCCTTTGTGCCTTGCTTCTTGGGCGAATTCAGGGTAACAAGCAACCATGAGCGTGACTGGAAAAGTGAAGGATGGCGTGGTGGTGCTGCCACCGGGAACGTCGTTGCCGGAAGGGGTCGAGGTGAAGGTGGAAACGGTTGACCTTGAGTCTCAAGACGATCCTTTTCTTGTCGCCGTGCTCAAAGCCGCCAAACCGCGCCCGCACTGGCCCAAAGATTACGCCCTCAATCACGGCCACTACACTGCGTTGCTAAAATAGAGCGGCCTTGTCGGTTAATCAAAAAAAACCCCGCCGTAATGCCGTGTATCAACGGTTCCTTTGGAACTTTTGGGGAACGGGTGGAGCCGAGTCGGTTGCTTTCGACTTCCAGTAAAGTAAAGGTCTGTCGGCCACAACCGAGGTTAAGGCTCCTCAGGCATTCATTTCCGGTTCAAGGATCATGTTGATAATCGCGAGCATGGCAAGGTAAATTCCACTGTCTTTTGCCAAAGAACAATCGCACACATAGGCCGGTGCTTTTTCTACACTGGGTATCGGCGGTTTGTGCAACATCCTGAAGATCAATTTCCCAATATCCTCGCGTGCCAGGACAATTTCCGTTTCTTGGGGACTTTGAATGAAAATTTGCCGACAGGGAGTTTGTGGAAGTGACCCGCAGAATGCGCTCGCTTGGGCAAGTCTCTTTCACCTCCGCCTTAAACCGCGATTATGTCCACCCTCGGCAACAGAAGGAATATCCCAGTGCCAATTGCGATCGCTAACGCCATTAGCCTCCAGCGCCAATGCAGAATTCGCCGTTCGTCCATTCCCCAGCCACCGCGACTCGCCCCCAGAGCCAGCCATCCCAAGGCGCCGAGCGGCAGCGCCACGTTAAGGGCAATCGTCACCGCGGCAGCATCGCTGTAAACGAAGGCCCGTCGGGTTAGAAAAAAACTTGCCTGTTTGATTTGCGCATCTGTATCCATTTGCTTTGGAGTCAACGTAGCTGATAATTTTGTGCCGACGGTCGAAGAGCCGATCAAATCCGAAACCTCCGGGTCCGTGACGCGCAACCATGTTCCCAAGTGTTTTTCTTGCGGCTGCCAATTTATGGCTACCCGGTCGCATCGTTCCGTATGGAAATGATGGGCGGTGGCCCGCTGATTTCCGAACACATACAAATCCATGAGGCAAGGACCGTTGTCAATTGCTGTCAAACGGGTCGGATAAACTGGCGATTCAGTTTGGAAGGTGAAGGCCAAGGGATGGATGGCAGTGTAGCCAGATCCGCCGGGATCACGCTGCACTTTGCTGGCTACAAACACCCAGCCACGGCCGACGTAATCGCGAATTGCCTCCTCAGCATTCCTGGCGGGATTGTAGCCATTTTTTTCGAGCCATTCGATTACACCTCGGGAATTTGTGCCTTGGATGGTTGTCGCCACAAAGACGCCAGCGTGCTGGACGGAAATGACCCTCACTCCGTCGTCGGCTTGGGCAGCGGCACCCTTGGAGTCTTCACCCATTGTTTGGACCAAACCCCACATGTTTGGATTCGGGGGAAATACCAGGACGGCCCCGAACACAATTGCCACCAAGGTCAACATGGCGAAGACTGCCGGGGTGCGAGCGAACAATCGGATGCAAACCGCCAGGCATAAAGCAAGCATCGCGACCAAGATGCTCTTGGTCGCAACCACTGCGCCCACGCTTAACAACAGACACAACGGCAAATCTGCCGCGACCTCAGCTTCATCCTTGCATGAGCGCCATCCGAGAAATCCCACACCCCAAACGAACAAAATCCAAGCGAAATAGGGATGCACTGGATGAATCAGTTTGGGCCGAAACATGGCGCGTAAACCCGCGAAAAAACCTTCAGAAACAGGCTTGATCCCGGGTGCTGATGGCAACGGCACCACCCAGGCGAAATTGGTTCCATCACCTTGAAATGAAGTTTCAATGACCAGCCGTTCAACTCCGCCAGCATAGCAAATCAAAGCCTGCTGGTCCGGAATTTCAACCTTTTGAGAATAAACTTGTGGAACGACCATCCCATCGGCGAAAACGGACGCCGCCGAAGCAGAAAGCCAAATTGCCAAGGCGATTGAGATTCGCTTGACCGACTCCATGATATTAGCATGAGTCATTTCCGTTGGAACGCAAGTAAGAAAAGGTGATTAGACGGCAACTCGCGGGAATTTGGAAAGGCATTTTTTACACGCCAAACCGTGGTGGCGGGGTTAAAGCTGGTCCCCAACGCACAAACTCCGCACATGCACTTTGGTGGCGGAGGTGGCTTTGAGAATTTGTCCCGGAACGACCGCAGACTCACCTCCGCTCAATCATTCAATCCGCCGTGGCGCCATGGAAACGGAAAAGGCTCTTTGTACCGGCGAAGCATATCTTCACGGAACTGCGTCGAATGCTCCGGATTAGCCTCCGGGACGACAGCGGCTGCCTTGGGGGACTCGGCGGCTCTCTCCAGGACGGCCGGCAGAGGCAAGTTCGCCCCGCCCAGGATCATCGCAACCGTGCCTGTCGGGCTTACAGTTTCCAAAGTCGTATGCGCATTCATAAAACCACTACACCATGATTTAATGCTTTCTCTATTTGTTTCTTGTTCAATTTGAACCGCCATGGCGGCTCCGGCTTCGAAAAGCAGGGAATAAGAGGGAGGGACTGCCCTTCCGATGGCAACCGGACACCTGGTAAACTGAGCTCTGGGAACAATCACAACCTACGCCATAAACCGCGCCGCACAAGATAAATCGGCATAAATCGCATTCCAGAGCACTGTCCCAACGGAGAATTCCCAGGTGGGGTTGCCTATCACCCCATCGTCCGCCGGCGCTTCGATTGGAATTGACGCCCGTCATGCGGAACATAACCTGCATCCGTCATGCAACGCGCATCCAATTCCAACTTATGCCCGGACAAGGGGGATTTGGAGGACGGACGGAATGAGTTTGAAAAAAGCCCCCAAAACGCCGCCATTCCGGCTTGTGGATTGATCGTTTCTGAAAACCGCCATGCCGTCGGTTTCTCAGGCGAATTGAGAAATGCCTCGTCCAGGTTTTATCTGGTGATTGCCGGCCACTCGCGTTGGGAGGGCGGTGGCAGGAGCTTCCTGCTCGGTCCCGACACGCTGGTTCACGTGCCTGGCGGCCAAACGCATCATCAATCGGACCTGCCGGACGACCCGGTGACGGTGTATTGCGCGCATTATCGGGCCGAGCTGCTCTCTCCCGCCTTGAACAGCCAATTGAGCGCGCTGGGGATGTTTTCGCTGGACCTCACCATGGTCAACGCGAGCCAGTCCCGCGTCTTCCGCTCGATTTTTCAGGAAATGCTTTTTGAGCAGGCGGCCGGCCAGGAAAGTTGGGAAATAATCCTGCGTTGCCGGTTGATGGACCTGGCCGTGCGGACCCTGCGGCTGGTTCGGCGGCGGGGCCGGAATGATCTGCCGGCGTTTGAACCGGGCAGTGGCAGCACGGAGCGGGTGGCGCGCTATGCGCTGGGCCTGAAGTCCCGTTTCTTCCGCCAGGAAACGATCAGCGAGGCGGCCGCCGCCGTGGGCTTGAAGCGGCGGCAATTCACGAATTTGTTCCACAGGGTCACGGGACAAACCTGGCGGCAATACGTTCTGGGATTGCGCCTGAACCACGCGGCGGAATTGCTGGCTGAAACCGACCGTTCGGTGGTGGCGGTGGCCTTTGAGTCCGGTTTCGACGACTTGTCGTATTTCAACCATTGCTTCAAAGCCGCCTACAGTTGTTCTCCTTTGGCTTACCGCGGGCAGCGGCAGGTTCGCGTGCCCGGCAAACTGCAAACTTCCTCCCGGCGGGCGCGTGCCGCCGAATCCTCCGCCGGTTTCAAGTTCCGCGGGATCAAGGGCTGGTTCTGGACCACGGAACAGTATCTGGAAGAGATTCCAACACTGGCCGAGTTGAAAATGAACTTTTTGATGGATTGCTATGGGTCCATGATCGTCTCCCAAGCCGGACAGTCGAAGTGCAACGAATGGTGGAAGCCCATGCCGGAGACGAGAAAGAAAGAATACGGCGCCATTATCCGGCGGTGTCGTGAGCAGGGGATCGTGTTTTGTTTCGCGTTGCACCCGCAATTGGCGTCGCCGCGGCCTCTGGACCCTGCCAAGGCCGGGGATGTGGATCAATTTTACCAGCACTATGCCTGGGCGCAAAGCCAGCAGGTGCAGTGGTTCAGCATCTGCATGGATGACACCGGCTGGGGCGCCGGCGGGCCGGGTTTGGCGGGCGTCTCCCATGCCGGGTTGGTCAACGAGGTCTTCAGCCGGTTGAGGAACGGGGACAAGGCCGCCCAATTCATTTTTTGTCCGGCCATCTGTTGGGGAGACGGGACCAACCGGGAGCACCGCGACTACCTTGGCGCCTTGGCGCGCGAAATGCACCCGGACGTGTACGTGTTCTGGAATGGGGACAGCGTGGTCACGCCGCGTGTGACCCGCATTGCGGCGGAGGGATATAAGAGGGCCATCGCCCATCGCTTGTTTTTGTGGGATAATTATCCGGTCAATGACGGCAGCCCAACATTGCATTTGGGGCCGGTCAGCGGGCGCGAGCCTGATTTGTGTGAAGTCATTGATGGCTATTTGAGCAACCCCATGCACACGCAGAACCAAATCAACCGCCTGCCCTTGGCCACCTGCGCGGACTATGCGTTGGACCCCCGGAATTACAATCCGGCCCGCTCCATTGGGCAGGCCATTCTTTGGCTGGGGAAGACCCGCGAGCAGCAACGCGTCCTCAAAGACTTGGTGGAGGCTTACCCCGGCTTCATCGTGGCCGGCGGCGGGGCCGGGACAAATCCCGTGCGGGGGAAATTCGGCAAGCTCCTTGGGCTGCTGGACTCGCGCTCGGCGGCGCGGGACTTCATCCATCATCTGGAAGACATCCATGCGCGCCTGAGGACGCAATTTCCCAAGAGATTTCCGGCGGCCAGGAAAACCATGGCGGAGGATATTGACTGGATGAAAGCGCAGACGGGCGAGGTCACCAATAGGAATTGGTGATTCCCACGGGTGCATCCACGTCCACTGTGGCGGGAAACTTGAAAAAGTCCGCGTGGGCGTCGCCAAACAACATCACCAGACGCCGCTGCCCTTTATAGCAGTGCCAGGGAGCATTGGTGGCGTCATTGTATCCTGGATTTTCCCAAATCCAGTCGCCCTGAATAATCTTGGTCACCGGTCTGACACCAACCTTTTTCGACGTGATCGGCTGAGCAGCGGCTCCCCCACTCGTTTCGCCGGTCACGTGCTGGACACCCCAGGAATCAACAGCCCATTGCGTGCAATAGCTGTTGCCGTATTCCACGAAACAGTTCTTCGCTCCGTAGTTAGGATCTCCCTTGTCGGACGGGCAGTCCCAAGTTGCCATGGTGGGTACGTACCTGTCAAGCGGACGGTTGGTGAAATCAACATTTATTCCGAAATAAGGGACCAACCAAGCCGTTATCGGGGTAGGCGTTCCCTTTTGCCCTCCGAAATCTCCCCATCCAATCGTATAAGGGTACACGCCGCTGTTATCATCGGCATACATGGCCCATCCCAGTCCGATCTGATGGTTGTTGTTGATGCATTTGGTTCGCATGGATTCTTCCTTGGCTCGCGCCAGCGCCGGCAACAGGAGGGCGGCGAGAATGGCAATGATGGCGATGACGACCAATAATTCGATGAGGGTGAAGGCCGGGCGCGCTTGGCCGCGCTTTGGCTCCCGCACTGGTTGTCGTGTCGCGATCATAGGTATAACAGCGCTCTCAGTTGGTTCAACTTCTTCGTCTTTTGTCTGGTCTATTCTGGCCGATGGAGGATCGGATGTCTTGGTCAAATGGGCGCCGCCATTTGGTTTATTGGGCGAAGCAGCATCGCGCCAAGGTTCGCGCAATAGACCAATGCGAACCGCCCACCACGCCAAGACGGCATCCGCCGCAACCGCCATCATGGCGTCATAAAACAGCGGCCCATATCGCATGAATATTGAGAAAAAAAGGAGAGAAGCCAGCCATCGTCCGCCGGGGTTTGCCTTCGTTTTGCCATGAACTTCATGGATTGGCTGGTCGTAGCCGCCTCGTGTTCGCTGGTCTTCACTGTCGGCTTGATGTTCGCGCGACGCTCCTCCAAACAGGGAGCGGCGGGCTACTTCGCCGGCCATCGCGATGTGCCTTGGTGGGCCATCGGGTTGTCCAACACGGCGACATACAGCTCCGGCACGGGCGCCTTCGTCATGCTGGTGCTGGTGTTCGGGTTGGCGGGCAACTGGCTCTGGTGGGCCAGTTGGATTGTCTGGATGCCGTTGGTGGCGATTGTCTGGGCCAGACTCTGGCGGCGGATGCAGATCGTGACGACGGCCGAGCTGATCTCCCTGCGTTACGGGGGCGCTCCGGCGCTGGTGGCGCGAAAAATCTATGCGTTTGTCTGCTGTTTCGGCTTCTCGGTCCTGATCATCGCCTACATTACGGGCTTTTTCGCCAAGACGATTGCGCCGTTGTGCCCGTTGACGACCACCCAGGTGCTGTTGATCTTTGGCGGCATCACGGTGGTCTATACGATGTTTGGCGGTCTGCTGGGCGTGGTGTATGCCGACGTGGTGCAATTCGCCATTATGATTACCGGCTGCACGGTTTTCCTGGCGCTGGCCGTGGCGCATCATGGCGGCTGGCACGCCGTTCTCCAGCGCGTGCAGGAGATTCGGCCCATTGGACTGAAGCAAACGCCGCCCACGCCGTCCATTGACGTGCTGACACTGGTGGTACTGTTTCTGCAAGGCTGGTTTTTCGCCGGCTCGCCCACCGCCGGGGAAGGAATGACCGCCCAGCGGTTCATGGCGGCCCGCAACGAGCGGCACGCCGTCGGCGGCCAGCTTTTCAATGCGTTTCTGGCCCTTTCCTTCCGCACCTTGCCGCTCATTGGACTGGGCGTCGTGGCCATGTCCCTGTTCTGGACCTCGGAGTTGCAAACCAAGATTGGACCGGCCCCGGTGGGCACCGCGCTGCTGAAGGATCCGGCCCATGCCTGGGGGGAATTGATCAAGAACTCTCATTTGCCCCACGGCCTCATCGGCCTGCTGGTGGCAGCCGAAGTCGCGGCCTTTATGGGCTCGCTCAGTTCGCTCATCAACTGGGGCGGCAGTTTCGTGGTGAACGATTTAATGCCCGCCCGTTTTTCCAAAGCCGGCGAACAGATTTGGGTCAGCCGGCTGACTTCCCTGGCGTTATTCCTCTTTGCGGCGGTGGTGACGATTCTGTTCGTGGATAACATGGTCAGTTGGTTCATGTTCATCAACTCGGCCATGGTCATTTTCCTGCTGCCCCTGGCCTGGTTCCGGTTTTTCTGGTGGCGCTTCAATGTCTGGGGCGAACTGGCGGCCATCGTGCTGGGACTGCCGCTGTCCATTTTGGTCTGGTTTGTCCTGGATTTCCAAAGCCGGCCGATGTGGCAGGGATTGGGGTTGTTGTTCGGCTTGAGTTTTGTCGTGCTGATCGGGGTGACACTCCTGACGCCGCCCGAATCGAAGGAGACACTCAAGAGGTTCTACGCCCGTTGCCGGCCACCCGGCTTGTGGGGGCCGATTCGAAGCGAAGTCCAACTGGAAACCACGGGCGAGCCGACCGCCGGCCGGATGTTGGTTGATTCGATGCTGGGCATAGTCGCTTCTCTGGGCCTGGTGCTCGGGACCAATGCGGTCTATGTGGGCGACTGGCGCCGCCTCGGCGCGAGTCTCCTGGTCTGCGTCGCTACCGGGGGCTGGCTGCTCAAACGCATTCTCACCGACACGAACGCCGAAAAGCCGAAATTGAAATGAAAACCGGAAATAGAACCCCGAACTTAATCCTATGATCCTAGGCGCTTCCCAAGTCGAAATCACACCTCAACCCGATGTCGAACTCTCCGGTTTTGCCGCGCGCGTTCAACCCTCCATCGGTGTGCTGGACCCGCTGTTCGCCAAAGCGCTTTATGTCGCCGAGAGTGGCCAGGAATTGCTCTGGATTCACTGCGACCTCATAGGATTGGACCGTGACATTGTCCTTGCGTTTCGCAAATGGGCGCGCGGCAGGTTCGGTCTGGCGGAGGGACAGGTCATGCTTTCCGCCACCCACACCCACTCCGGCCCTTGCACGGTTCACCTGGAGGAAGCGGGCCTTTATGATGCCGCTTACGTCGAGTTCCTGCAAGCGCGGTTGCGGGAAGCGGCGGAAAAGGCCTTGGCGCGAACAGAAAGTTGCGAATGGGTCAACGTCGAAGGACAGGTCGCACTGGCCGTGGATCGCCGCAAAACGGCCTCGCCGCACACGGACCCGCGCGTGGCGGGCATCGGCTTTCGCCGGGCGGACGGGGAATTCCGGGCCGTCATCCTCAATTATGCGATGCACCCGGTTGCGCTCGGCTCGAGCAACCGCCGCATCAGCGCCGACGTTCCCGGCCAGGCCGCGCTGGCTTTGGCCCGGCAATTGCCAGGCTGCCCCATCACCCTTGTCACCAACGGCGCGTGTGGCAATCTCAATCCCCCGGCCGAGAATGTGACTCCGCTGCAAACGGCCGCCTGGGGAAAGCAAATTGCGGACTCCGTGGCCAGACTCTTGCTAAAGGCCGATCCTTCCTCACGCTCCACCCTGCGCGTGCTTTCCCGCGTGGTTCCGCTGCCTCTGGACACATTGGACGTTGCCGGCATCAATGCCTTCGCGGAAAAGGCCCTGCAGGACACCAAGTCCCTGGCGGAATGGGGCGACAAATACCGCCGCGTGGTCGGACACTGGCGCGCTTCTCTGATGGCCAAGGCCGCCAACGGGGGAGCGGCCAGCCATCGTGACGGAGAATTATTTGGGATTTGCCTGGGCGACGTGTTTCTTCTGGGCGTCAATGCGGAAGTTTTCTCGCGGTTTACCGGCTGGTTGCGGAGAGACAGCCATCGGAAAATCTATCTTATCGGTTACGCCAACGGCGACATGGGCTATCTGCCCACGCGCGCCGCTTATGCCGAGGGCGGTTACGAAGTGGAAGCCGCCCATTTGTTTTACGGCGGGTTCCGGTTTAAACCAGGCAGCCTGGAAATATTGTTCGAAGAAGCCAGCGCATTGCTGCAGCAATGTGCCGTCCCCTCGACGGCGCAAGAAAGCCTGTGCCGCTGACATCGGCTTCGTTCCACCGCAATCGCTTCAATTTTTCACAAACAATAGGCGTGAACCGCGAAGCCGGTCCTGGCGCGCGCCTCCGTGGCGGAGAGAGGGGAATCAATCCATTTGAACATCGGGCAATCGGTGGCATAATGCCCCAACGTATATGCAAAATCATCCTTTGCCTCGGCTCGACGAAACACCGGAACTCCGCACGGTCCTGCAAAAGTATTGCAGGTTAAGTCCAGGCGAAATATGGGATGACCCGGCTGGAAGACACCGTGTCGGCTGTCTGGACGCATCCAGCGACAAGGACGTCGAGCGATTGGTTCGAAGCGACGAGGCAAAACTTGCGTTGCATGACCCCCCATACAACGTGGTCGCGTTCGAGAAACGGAGTGTGGGCGAGTTCACCGGCTGGTGCCACCGCTGGGTGGCGAACACCGGCCATGTGCTTGCAAAAGACGCGTCGTTATACGTTTGGATGGGCGCTGACCAGAACGAAGGTTTTCAGCCTTTGCCCGACTTCATGGTGATGATGCGGGAGACAGGCTTCCGTCCGCGGTCGTTTATTACCATGCGCCATCAGCGTGGTTATGGAACACAGAGGAATTGGATGGCCGTTCGACAAGAACTGCTCTATTACCTTCACGAAGCTGCTCCCCGTTCATCGTGACCTCCCTTCAAGGCGCGCCGAAGTGTTGACAAAGGTGGAAAGAGCTTCCCGACCTCGACACCCAAAGCATCGGCAATCTTGATAATGTTGATGGCGGCAACATTCCTTTCTCCACGCTCGATTCCACCGTAATAGGCACGGTCAATGCCGGCCAGTCCCGCAAACTGTTCCTGTGACAGGTTCTTCTCCTCACGGAGGCGGCGAATTTGCTGGCCAAGCAACGCAAGTTGTCGCTTCTTCACGCCAGGCGGAATATCGTCAGATGGGCTTTTCATCCACGGCCTATGAGGAGCATTCATGGGCTTTCATCCAGGCGTGAAGTTTGGGCGCCACGCTCTTGCGGCTGCCCATCCGCAAACGAGCCGCGATTTCCTGCATCGTCAGCGTTGTCTGCCGCCGCAGGCGCGAGGCCAAGGCCAGCTTGCCCGGATCACTCTTGGCTCGACGACTCAAAGCTGGACAACCGGGCAGGTCGCAAAGGCGGAAAGGCCCTTGAACCACGAACGGGCCTGACGGTGATACTCGTGATTCTCCCAAAGCAACGCCATGAGCAGGTTGACATCAAGCCATCGGGTCACGCTGTCCGGCTTTCAATCTCGTGAACGAGTTGCGAAGTGATGGTTCCACCCTTGGCGCGGATGACGGGCAAGCCGTCGCCTTCCGTGCCAACGGACAATTGGCGGCACGTCATGGAACTGCCGTTTTCTGCGATGAACTGGGCGACATGCGCCTGTTCGTTCGCAGGCAATTCTTTGATTTGCTCCATGATTTCAAACGCGCTCATGGTTTGATGATCGGGCCAAATGTGTTTTTGGCAAGCTGTATTGCCCTGCGGTCGTCCACCGGCACTCGGGAGGAATTGGGGGAAAGTATGGTTTAACCCCTTGACCAAAAGGAAGTTTTGCTTTTCCCGGGGACAGTGACTACATTGGAAGGGTGAATAGGACGTGACCCCGACCCCGATGGCTCTTATGACGAAGAAAAGACACAACGGCTTGCCTGCGCTGGTGAATGTCACCGGAGAAATCCGCTCGGCGGATTTGGACCATGGGACTTTTGTTCTGCGTCTGTTGGACGGGACGCGCGTGCGTGGCACATTTTCGCCCGTCCAGGAGAAGGCCATCACCGAAGCGCTGCGTGAGCACGCCAGCCGGCGATTGCATCTGCGCGGGCGCGGCGAGTTTCAGCGCGGCGGCAAGCTCAAGCGGATTGTTTCGGTGAAACAATTGCGGGTAAAACCAGCGCGGGAAAAGACCCATGACGCAACGGCCACGCCGATTTGGGAGATCATTGAGGAGATCGGAGCTTCTGTGCCGGCGGCAGAATGGGCCAAAGTGCCGACGGATCTGGCCAGGAATCTCGATCACTACTTGTATGGCTCGCCGAAGGTCAAAGAATGAAACGCATTTTCGCGGATGCCGGCTACTGGATCGCCCTGGTTCACCCGCGTGATCCGCTTCACAGGAAAGCGCGCGAAGAATCGGCTTCCATCGGCCACGCGCAATTGGTCACGAGCCAAATGGTGCTCGCGGAGGTCTTGAACGCTTTCGCGGGACAAGGCGCTGTATTCCGCCAGGCCGCCAGCAAACTTGCTCAGGAGTTGCAAGCCGCCCCTTCCGTTTCCATTGTTCCGCAATCAGGCGCGCAATTTGATCAAGCCTTTGCTTTGTATGAGGATCGTGCCGATAAGGACTGGAGCCTGACGGATTGCGCCTCCTTTATCATCATGCAGAAGCAGAAGATAACTGCGGCTTTGACGGAAGACCGGCATTTCGAACAAGCGGGATTCAGAGCTCTCTTGCGAGCCAGGTGATGAACAATTCCAACAGCGAACAGGCATGAAACGGCGCGAAGGCTGCGGACGAGGAGGCCCGCGATCCCCCAATCCTGCTTCATGGCGGCGGCTTGGAAAAAGGGAGGTCTGGCGGAAAAACAGCGGCGGCGCAAAAAATATTTGAATGTTTTACTTGCTTTTGAGTCTATACACGATAGTGTGTAATGTATGGGGCGCATCCGCCGCCGCCAAGGCTATGGCGGGACAAGTGGGCGCCCTGTTCTTTGACATTTTGCAGAATGGATCATAAGCCGTGGACAACGAAAAGGGGGGATTCGGCCGGCCCGGGCTGGCCGCTCGTGTCGACACGGTAGAACGAGGCTCCTTGAGCCGCGACTGGATTTCGTTGGAAAAAGTCGGAGATCGACGCCCGCCGTCGCCGGGCTATGGCGCGGCAAGGAGTCTCGCTCTACCAAAAAACAAGAGGAGGCAATAAAAGTTGATGTTACATGAATTAAAGTAAATACAACCAAATTAAACCAAATTAAACCAAAATTTTTATTTTTTTTGGCTGCCTGGGCGCGAAAGCGGCAAATTTTGCCGGTCAAACACGTGCCATCCAATTCGGTATCAGGCGTTAGAAAGTGATTAAAATGACGCTCGGATCACGGTAACTAACGGCTCATAACGGTGGAGCCATCCCTCACAACACGGATTTGAGATCGGCCAGAAAGGAGTCCACGTCGGCTTCGGCCGTGTCCCAGGCGCACATCAGGCGGCAGTCGCCGCTGCCGATAAACGTGTAGAAGAGCCAGCCCATGTTCCACATCGCCTGGACGGCGGGAAGCGGGATGTCGGCAAAGACGGAGTTGGCCTGGCGGGCAAAGATGACTTTGACGCCGGGGCATTGGCGCAAGCCGGCTTCGAGCCTGGCGGCCATGCTGTTGGCGTGGGCGGCGTGCCGCAGCCAGGCGCCATCGCGCAACAGTCCCAGCCAGGGCGCGGACAAGAACCGCATTTTGGAGGCAAGCTGCCCCGCTTGCTTGCAGCGGTAGGCGAACTCTTCCGCCAGCTTGGTGTTGAAAAACACCACGGCCTCGCCGATGCCCGCGCCGTTCTTGGCGCCGCCAAGGCAGAGAACGTCCACCCCCGCCTGCCAGGTGATTTCCTTGGGCTTGACTCCGAGGGAGACGACGGCGTTGGCCAGGCGCGCGCCATCCATGTGGATGCGCAAGCCCAGCGTCTTGGCCACGGCCCAGATGCCCTTGAGTTCGTCCGGCGAATACACGGTGCCGACTTCCGTGGCCTGGGTGAGGCTGACGGCGCGCGGCTTGGGATAATGAATGTCGGAGCGGCGCTGGACGATGCGCTGGATGGAGTCGGGCGCCAATTTGCCGCCGGCGCCGCCCACGGTGAGCACTTTTGTGCCGTTGGAAAAAAATTCCGGCGCGCCGCATTCATCGGTTTCCACGTGGGCCAATTCGTGGCAGATGATGCTGTGATAGGACTGGCACAACGACGCCAGCGAAAGGGAGTTGGCGGAGGTGCCATTGAAGACGAAAAACACTTCGCAACGAGTTTCGAAGACATCGCGGATCAGGTCGGCGGCCTCTTGCGTCCAAGGGTCGTTGCCGTAGGAAGCGGCGTGGCCGTGATTGGCCTGCTCCATGGCCGCCCACGCTTCGGGACAAATCCCGGCGTAATTATCGCTGGCGAATTGGCGGCGGGCCGCTGTGGCGGCACCGTCAGAAGAGTTGCCTTTTATGACAGACATGGCGGTGGTTTAATCAGAAGCCGTCCTTGATTCAAGCCTTTCCGCCCTACTCAATTGAGGGTTGCGGGCCTTCGCCGCCTCCTGCAAACTTCGGCTCTGAGATTATGAAACATGTTGGACCGATCCTTGACGGAAAAGAACTGCGCTCTGCCGGCGGCGAAACATTCGAGGTCATCAATCCCGCCACGGGCCGGATCATTGCGCGAGAGACCTGCTGTGATGAAGCGACCACGGCAAAAATTGTCGAGGCCAGCGCCAGGGCCTTTTCCTCCGCTGAATGGCAGAAAACCGGCCCGGCCGCGCGAGCCGGCCTGCTGCTCAAGCTGGCCGACCTGGTCGAGCAACACGCGCCGGAACTCATCGAGCTTGAATTGCTGGACACGGGGAAACCGATCTCCCAACTGCGCGGAGGAGAATTGCCCCTGGCGTCCGCGTTGCTCCGCTTTTACGCGGGCGCGGCCGATAAAATCGAAGGCTCCGTCAAGAACACGTCGGGCGGTTTTTTTTCACTCACGATGTATGAACCTTACGGCGTGATCGCGGGAATTCTGCCCTGGAATTATCCCCTGGTCAATGCCGCCACGAAGATTGCCCCGGCGGTGGCCGCCGGCAATGCCATCGTGCTCAAACCCGCGACCGAGACGCCTCTGACGGCCGTGGCCATGGCGAAACTCTGCGCCCAAGCGGGTTTTCCCGACGGCATTGTCAACGTGGTCACCGGGCCGGGCAGCACCGCCGGAAACACGCTCTGCGCCCATCCGCTTGTGCGCAAGATATCCTTCACAGGCTCGACCGACGTTGGACGGAATATTCAAAAACTTGCCGCCGACCAGATGAAGATGGTGAACCTGGAGTGCGGTGGGAAAAACGCCATTTTGGTTTTTTTCGATGCGGATCTTGAACGCGCGGCCCAGGCTGCGCTGCTGAGTGCGTTTGTCAACGCCGGCCAGCTCTGCGTTTCCTGTTCACGCCTGCTGATTCAGGAAGCCGTGGCCGAAAAATTCACCCATCTCCTGAAGGAAAAGGTGAAAAAAATCGTCGTGGGAGATCCGAGAAATCCGAAAACGCTCGTTGGCCCCATGATCACCCGGGCGCAGTACCAGGCCGCTCTCAAGTACCTTCAAGTGGCGGCCGATGAAGGATGCGAAATCGTTTCCGGGGGCCATGAAATGCGCATGGCCGGCAAACTCTCCGGCGGGTTCTGGATCGCACCAACGATCCTGAGCAAGGTGAAGCCGGGCATGAAAGTGCATGATGAAGAAATATTCGGGCCAGTGTTGAGCATAACGTCCTTTGAAAATGAAGACGAGGCGGTCGCGATCGCCAACAGTGTCGAATACGGCCTGTCCGGTTCGGTCTGGACTTCCGATGGCCAACGAAGTCTGCGGCTGGTCAAAGCGATGGACACGGGAATTGTATGGGTGAACACGATGCTCGCGGGCTACCCGGAAATTCCGGTGCCGCCGCACAAGATGAGCGGAACGGGCGTGGAGTTGGGCATGGAGGGCCTGCTGACGTACTGCAAACGCAAAAGCGCCGTGCTCAGTTATGATGGACATTCGCCTGTGGGGTGGGGATTTTAATCGCTGGAAAATGAATCGCTTTCCCGGCCAGCCGGTGAGCGCTCTGCCAGGAAGAAACGACGAGTCTGTCGCATAAACTTAAACTCAAGGATCGAGCACCGCCTGGCCGTCTTTCTTATAAACTTTGCCGTCTTTCATCACAAAAGTGACCTTTCCAAGAAGGCTGATGTCGTCCAGCGGATTGCCGGGCACGGCGATGATGTCGGCGTACCTGCCGGGGCTGATCGAGCCAAGGTCGTCCTGGCGCTTGAGCAACTCGGCCGCATGGGTGGTCGCGGTCTGAATAGCGAAGAGTGGCGGCATCCCTGCTTGCACCATTAGCTCGAACTCGTGCGCGTTCTGGCCGTGCGGAAAGACGCCCGCGTCGGTGCCGAAGGCGATCTTGACGCCGGCTTTGTAGGCTCGGCCCGCGGTGGCCAGCATGATAGGGCCGATCGCCTCGGCCTTTTTCCGCACCTGGCCCGAATAGTAGTCTGGTTCCCTGGCTTTTTCCGCGAGGAACTCGCCGGCGCTCATGGTGGGCACGTACCAGGTTCCATACTTCTTCATCATCGCCATATCCTGTTCGTCCATGAAGGTGCCATGCTCGATGGAATCCACGCCGGCCTCGACGGCGCGGCGGATGGCTTCGGCGCCGTGCGCGTGCGCGGCGACGGTGAAACCATAGTCGTGCGCCGCCTCCACCACCGCCTTGATCTCTGCGACTGTGAGCTGCGGATTTTCGCCGCTCCCACTTTCATCCAGCACGCCGCCGGAAGGGATGACTTTGATCAGGTCCACGCCGGCCTTGTAGTGCAGACGCACGGCCTTCCATGCGTCCTCGGGACTATTGATAATGCCCTCCTTGACACCGGGGTCGCCGGCGAGGTCCTGGCGATAGCCGTCGGTCGGGTCAACGTGGCCGCCCGTGCTGCCGATGGCCGGCCCTGCGGTGAAGATGCGCGGCCCAGGCAGGACTCCGGCGTTGATCGCGTTGCGGAGGGCCAGGGAATTGTAATCGCGATCATTGAGGTCCCTGACGGTGGTGAATCCCGCCAAGAGAGTGCGGCGCGCATAAACAGTTGAGCGCACGGCATAGTCCGCCATATTCCACGCGAATTTATCGGTCTTTTTTGTTTTACTGGGCGCGCTGGTGAGGTGCGTATGGCAATCCATCAAGCCGGGCAGGCACGTGCCCGTCAACTCAATCTCGAGGGCGCCGGCACGGCTGAGGCGGCCCGCCACAACCTCTTGGATGCGCTCGCCCTTGACCACCACCGTCGTTTCGCCGAGCCGTGTTCCGGCCCGAGTGTCAAGCAGGTGCGAGCAATGGAGGACGGTCAACGCGGGCGCGTGGGACGGGGCATCAGGAGCGGCGGAAGCGGCAACCGCGAAAAGGTTGGCAACCGCAGCCAGAACAAAGAAGCCTTTCATGGGAGTAGTTCGTTTATGGCCGTTATTGCCTTATCATCACAAACACGTTGGTGTGGCTGATCCCTCCAGGCAATGTGAAACAGGTCATCGTGCTGGTCGCCGTGATCGGACGGCCCACGCATGGCCAGACGCCGGCCGCGGCCAGGCTGGTGTTGGTCAGCACACTGTAACCGACGCCGGGCACAGACTGCCAGCGCACGACCATGTTGGTTCCTGTAACGTCAAGGCACGAAGACGTTATCGAGAATGGAATAAATGGATTCGTGATGGTCACGGCGCCGCTGGAGCCTGTCAAGGTGTAGCTGCTCGCCGTAGTGCCGCCCAGCGCCAGTGACCCGGCCGATGTGACCGCCTCGGACCCGACACTCGCGCTTGCCAGGGTGGCGCTGCCTGAGGCCACAGTCACCACATCGCCATGGATCGCGTTCGACACGGACAGAATCGCTGCTGCCGCAGTGGCCGTCCCGTCATACGGCCGGGTGCCCGTCAAAGCCACCGCCAGCGGGGCCACGACGAAGGCATTTGTAACCGGCGTGGCTGGGTTGAAGTTGGCGTTGCCTGCCTGACTCGCCTGAATCAGAACTGTCCCGGCCCCAGTGATGGAAAGCGTGTTGCCAGCAACGGTGGCCGGCCCCAAAACAGCAGCGAAGCTCACCGGCAGGCCTGAGAAAGCGGCCGCATTGATCGAATAGGGCGCCACACCATAAGTTTGATTCGCCAGACTGCCAAAGGTGATGGTCTGATTGGCAGGAAGCACCGTTTGTCCACCTGTCAAAGCGCCGGTGCTGGAGAGCGATGCGGCATCGCCGCTATAAACGGCCGAAATGGAATGAGCGCCCGCAACTAAAAAGGCGATGTTGGGCGTAGTCGCCACCCCGCCGCTGGCCAGCGAGATGGCCGAACATCCAAAAATGGCATGGGTGCTCCCATCGGCGTAAAAGGCAACCGTGCCCCCGCCATCGCTTCCACTCACTGTGGCTGAAAACGTCACCGCTTGTCCATAGGTGGAAGCGCCCCCCGTGCTGGAGTTGACGGTGGTTGAAGTGTTGTTGGTTAAGAGGCCAGGCGGGCCAATTTTCCAAAAGCCGAAACATCCGCCCTGCACATATAGGAAACGCGTGGCCGGGTGGACGCGGATATGAGTGGGTTGACGACCGCCATCTGGCCCCACGCCCCCGGCTTGCTTGGTCAGAATCATCCAATTGGCGCCGGCATTGGTGGAGCGGGAGACGGAGGCGGAGGAACAATAACCGCCGCCGGCAAAGCCGGAATAGACGACATCGGGATCCACCGGATCCACCGCCACCGTGCAGGAGCCTTGGGCTTGGTTGTTATCGACCGGGAGTTTGCTGGTGATCTGAGTGATCGCGCCGCTTTGCCACGTGTACAATTGGTTTCCGGCCGCAACGTAAAGGCGGTCTCGAACCTGGTCGAAAGCGATGTCCATAATGTCCCCCGCGGAGAAGGTGCCCACCGTGGTCCAGCTTGCGCCGTCATTGGTGGACTTGACAACGCTGGTTCCGTAGGCGCCGTAAAGTTCGTGCGCGCCAGAAGGGTTGTAAGTAAAAACACCCGTGCATTGGGGCATAGTGGTCCACGTGGCGCCCGCATCCGTCGTCCGCCAATTGTCCCAGAAACCAATGTCCGGGTTGTTCGGGTCCCCGCAATCCGCATCGGTTGGGGGGGAATTGGCGGTGCCATCCACTCCGAGGGCGGTGTTGGTCAGAATGGCCCAAGTGCCGCCTCCATTGTAGGTGACACTAAGATATCTTGTGGCTGTCCACGAGGCGGCATTGCCAGCGAACATTCTGGTTGGGCTGAAGGCATAGCCGGCATAGACTTGCCCGCCCCACGACTTCCCGGACACATTTTCGTACGTCCAAGTGTAACCCCCGTCCGTGGTCAGCGCGCCGTTAGCGTCCTGGGCCATTTCCAGAAGGAGGTTGGCGTTGGTGACGTTGAAATTGAAAACGCTCTGAAAGTCAACCCCGTTGAAGCCTTGATTGTTCCAAACAAACGTCTGGCCGCCGTTCGTGCTTTTGGTGATCCAATCACCGCCGAAGGAGAAACAGATGTTGGCCAGGGTGGGGTGCCAGGCGAACATCCCGTGACGGTCACAAAAGGGCCGGAAGCTTTGCGAACTATCATAGGCCGAGTAGGCCCAGGTGTTGCCCCCGTCGCTGGAAAAGAAGACGGGTTGGTCGGAATAGTCTCCGGTATCCTCATCTATCACCATGTCATTAGAATTGACGGGGCTTACTTTTAGATCATTGAGGCCGGGGATGGCGGTGAGCGTCAACCCATTGCCGGCCCGTTTGGTGAAGCTTGATCCCGAATTGGTCGAAACATAAACGCCGTTGGCCTGGTTGACATAAACATTATTCGGGGCCGTGACAATGACATCAAGCCCCTGAACTGCTCCCGGGCTGAGGCCGTTGGTGATGGGCGTGAAATTGGTCCCACCATTGGTGCTCAGAAAAAAACCATTGCTGGCCGCGACATACACATAACCCAATGTCGGATGAACTTTGACCAGACTGCTCCCGAAGTTGGTCTGAATCCCCCACCATGTCTGCCCACCGTTGACCGACTTGTAGAGGCCGCCGCTGCCCCACTCAGAAGTCGGCCCTTGCAGCGCGGAATAGTAAACACACTGGCTCATGCCCCCGGACAGGCTGGCCGGGTCATAGGCAATTTGCTCGCGGTAATCTTCAGCTCCGGCGTAGGTCAGCGGGAGGACGCTTTGCCAAGTATCGCCCTGGTTGGTGGACAGGTAAAGTCCGTACCATGTATGGCTGCTGGAACTGCAGCCGGAAACGAGGCAACGACTCGTGTTATGGGGATCAATGGCCGGACCCGTTCCGCCGCGGGGCTTGTATCCAACATTGCAAGGCTGCCAATTGGCGCCGCCATTGGTGCTCCGATAAATACCCCCGACATCCGTTCCCATGAGAAGAAAATTGCCCGTGGGATCAATCGTGATGCCGTTTACGATTTGGCATCCTTCGCCGCCGGTGTCGCCGCTGTTGCGCTGGGCCTGGGTGACCAAAGGCAGCGCCTGCCACTGTTGCCCCTGGGCTGAGGACGATCCGAAAACCGGCCATAGCCAGGCGGCGGCGCTCAAGCCAAGCCCCGCCAGGCTCGCGGCGGCGATGCAAAATCGGGTCGGCGCGCCGGTCCTGCCTGGGCCATGCGCCCTGTCAGCCAGAGGGGCCGATGCCTTGCAAACTGTTTTGGTGGCACGCATGGCTTGCAAAGCGCGGGGGTCATTGGCCAGACAAGCGCACGAGCGCAACACCGTGGCGGGTCACCTCGGTGTCAAAAGCCCCGGTGAACGCGCCCACGTGTGTTTGACGCCATAGATCGCGGACTTCCTGCGAGCCGGCCAAACTGAGATCGGCCCACGAAACCGAGATTTTTCGAGGGCTGGAATCAAGATTGAAAAGGCCAAGGGCCTTGGAGCCGTCCTCCAAGTCCTTGAGCAAGATGAATTCATCGGGCGTCTGTCGGACAATGCGGGCTTGGCGGCCCAGCGCATCCTGATCCACGGCGATCACTTCGGAGTTGCAGAGGACGTTCAGGGTAAAAGGGTCCAGTTTGGCCATGTCGCCGCCGAAAATGAGCGGCGCAGCCATGAGACACCAGAGAGACATATAGCTGTATTGCTCGCTGGGGGTAAGCGCAGTTGGCACGCCTTGGCCCATGCCATGCGCGTCGCCCACCCAACCGATGAGGATGTAGTCGGGGTCGTTCCAAGCCCCGGGTTTCGCGTAGGACCAATGGCGGGCGTTGCTGAAGGCGATGTTGAAGAAGCTGGGCAAACGCGAGCCAGGCTCCAGGCCGAGATCGCCGGTCGTGCGCCAGCAATGGCCAACTTGGCCGCCCCATGTCCAAACGTCGTCCATGCCGTACTGGCAGAGATTCAAAACCACGTCGCGGTCGAGCTTCTGCAATTCGTCCCACATTTGACGATAGGGGCGCTGGTAGCCGTCAGGCGCATTCGTGTCCACGACCGACCGGTAGCTGCACCAGTCGTATTTGAGAAAATCAAAGCCCCAGGCGGCAAACTGCCGCGCATCCGCGGCTTCGTGCTGGTAAGCTCCGACGTAACCGCCGCAAGTCCACGGTCCGGGTGAGGTGTAAAGGCCGGCTTTGAGTCCCTTGCTGTGGATGTAGTCGGCCAGTCCTTTCATGTCGGGAAACCTCGCGTTGGACAGGACCGAGCCGTCTGCGGCGCGGTAGGGCGGATCGTTGCGCTTTTTCATCCAGCAATCGTCGATATTGACATATTGGTACCCGTAGTCGGCCATGCCGACGCTGATCATCTGGTCGGCCGCCTGGCGCATGAGAGCGTCGCTGATCCGATTGTAGTGGATGTACCAACTGTTCCAGCCCATGGGCGGCGTCAGAGCGAGGCGGTTGCCGGCTTCGAGGCGAAACTCGCGCTTGGCTTCGCCAAACGCATTCCGCGCGAACAGCGCCACGCGATGGGTTCCCGGTCTTGCAACTTGGCCTGTAATAATGCCGCTCTGGGAATCCAACTCCAGCCCCGCAGGCAAACCTTCGGCGCGGAACAGCATCGGACGCTCTCCGGTGCAAGGGATGCGATAAAGAAACGGCGAACCGGGACGCACGCCGTACACCTTAGGCCCGTTGATGCGCGGTTGGCGCGGCGCAGGCGGCGTGAGCAACGCGGCCTCTCCCACGAGCGCGGCGGCCTTCGTGGCTTGGACCGAAGACGGCGCGGCGCCGGCGTGGGCCGGGATCAGCGCGGCCAGCAGAACCGCAGCTGAAAGGTGTGGAATCAAACGCTTTTTCATAATACGGCCGAAGCCGGATTGGTGTCTTTCATAACTTAAGGAAATCAGCGGGTTCTTGGACCGTGTTTCAGCGCGTTCGGCCGTTCGCGGAAAGTGAAGGCAAAGCGTTGTCTTTGAATTAGCGCCTTGGGGGTCACGGCACCGGTGGTATTCTGGCGGGCGGAACCCAGTGCGCATTCCAGTAATAATTCCAAAGTTTAATCAGCTTGGCCAATTCCCCGTGGCCATCGGCACACCCCATGTTAATTCCGCCGGGCAGTGTCCCTGCGTTGGCAGGTCCGGCGGGAACATTCTGAGGCGCAGCGCTGGGGTCTTTGGACCACCCGTGGCGCGACATGCACTCACGTTGCAACCCACCCACGCTACTGAGGAGACGGTCAGAACCGCCGCCGTTGTAAAGATTCTGATTCGGCGCATCGCTCTCTTCGGGCCAGCAGTCATCCCACATCGCATCGAACATGTACGGCGTCATCGCCGGTCTTTGGATGTCGCCAGGTTTGCCAAAAAATCCCGTCGTATCACTCGTGTCGCCGGCGGCGATTGATCCGATGTCATACAGGTATCCATTGAGTCCGTAGCTGCCATTATACGCGGGGCTTGTGCCACTGGCTGGCCAGTACCAGGCCTTGTCGGCGGTGCCACACGAATCGCTCTGAGGGGTCGGCAGTTGGACATGCGTGGAAGGGCACATCAGCAGATTGGTCGCTTTGGCGTAATAACTTAGCAGGCATCCCATCCAAATGCTGTGAGTGTCATTGGGGTCACTGCCATCGTTGTAGGAAAAAGCCTCTCCAGTATCGTCGTTATACATCTTGGCCGCCAGGGTCAGTTGTTTGACATTACTGAGGCATTTTGTGTCCAGGGCCTTCATCCTGGATGCCGCCAGGGCTGGCAGGAGAAGGGACGCCAGAATGGCGATGATGGCGATGACCACCAGCAACTCAATGAGGGTGAAACCAATACGCTTCCGCCGAGGAAGGTGGGAGCACGGATTTGGACTGGAACGAACCATCTGGGCTTTTCTTGTGTTTATGGTATTCATGGTATTCATGGTGTGATGAGGGGTGAATGTTGCCGCTTAAACGCCTTGGGCGCATTCCCCCAACGATTTTTTGTTGTTTACAACTTCTTTCTGGTCCTTTCGGAGGAGTTGAGGGGTTCTGAGGCCTGCCTTGTTTCTTCCCCGCTGTTGAGCGGGGCAAACTGCAGCGTTTTGCGGAAAAAGGAGGTGCGCCACGCGCCATAGACCAGGCCGGTGCCCAGCCAAAGGAAGCCTGCCATCTTGGCTTTAGGGCCGAGGCTCAACCAGAGATAGAGACAGACAGCAAAACCAAGCAAGGGGCACATAAAACCGGCCATGGTGCGGCGCGGCGCGCGCACATAGTAATGGAGAAAAGCTGACGCATTGACGCCCATGAAGGCGATGAGGGCGCCAAAATTCAACATCTCGCAACCCAGAGCGTAGGCGCGCAAGTAACCCATCATGTAGTTCAAGGCGAGCGCACCCAGGAGCATAAGGACGCCCAAAAACAGGATGTTGTTGCTGGGAATCCTGGTGCGGGGGTTGACGGCGGCAAAGAATTTTCGGGGAATGGCGTTGTCGCGGCCCATGCTGTAGAGTAATCGGCCTGCGCCGAAATGCGCGCCGGCCCCGGCGCCGATAGTGGCCACAAGGAGCGCCAAATTCACGGCGTTGAACAGCCACAGGCCGCCACCGCCCGCGATGGCGCTGTGAACGGCCTCCTTGGAAGTGAGATCAACACCCTGAAAGGCTTGCCCGGCGCCGGCCTTGCCAGCCACGTAGCAGAAGGCCGTATCCGTGTCAGGGAAAGTTGTTCCGGGCCAGACCATCTGGGCGGCATAGACCTGGATGGACGCCAGCAGGCCTGTCAAGACGCAAACCAGAACGGTGGCGAGGAGGATATTGCGGCGCGGATTGCGGGCCTCCTCGGACAATGTGGAGATGCCATCGAAGCCAATGTAGGTCAGGACCGCCAGTGCCGCGCCGCTGGAAAACGTTCGGAACGAAAATGTTTGGGGATCATAGAAGGGCCGCGTCCAAGCCGCCACGCCATGCGGGGGTTGCAAGCAAAGATAACGGATGGCCGCGCCGAGGAAGAGCACGATCACCACGCCGAGGCCGACGGCAAGGATGGTGTTGGTGCGCGAACTGGCCTCGATGCCGCGGAGGTTCATGGCGGTGAACAGCAGGACAAAAATGACGATATAGACGTTGCTGGAGATTTCGGGAAAGATGTGCTTGGCCGATTCGCCGATCCAGAGCACGCAGATGATGGGATTGAGCACATAATCGAAGATAATGCTCCAACCGACGAAATAGCCCAGGGCGGGATGAATTTCACGGCTGACATAGGCGTAGGCCGAACCGGCGCTGGGATAGACATTGGCCATGCGCCCGTAGCTGATGGCGGTGAAGAGCATTCCCACCATGCCGACCAACAGAGCACTAACGACGTGCCCCCTGCCCTCAAGCGCCGCGGCGCCGTACAACGGCATGGGCGCAGTGGGTTGGATCAGGATGAGACCGTAAATAATCAGCGCAAACAGTCCCAAAGTGCGTTTGAGACCGGGCGGGTTAAGCCCGATGGGAGAGGAACTCACGCCTGCGCCGGAGCTTAAAGCCGGCCCGCCGGCATTTTCGCCGGAACCGGACTCTGAGCTTTGTGTCGGCGGCTGCGTCATTTTGAAATATCAGTGGGGTGTGGAACTGGCGGCTCGGCCTCGGTGGCCACGCCCATCCAGCACTTTTTAGAGGCTGATTTTTCGACCGCAGCGAGCACGCGCTGGACGCGAACGCCGTCCTCGAAGCTGGGATGGAATTCGCTGCCTGCGACAATCGCCTTGGCGAATTCAGCGACTTCTATGACGAAGGTATCGGCGTAGCCAATGCCATGGCCTTGGGGCCAAGGGCCGCCGCCGTAAGGATGGTCGTCATGCGTGGCGTTGATTTTGGTGAAACCCTGCTCGATGACCGGCCGGGACCGGTCATAAAAGTAGAGATAATTCTGTTCTTCGAAATCCCAATAGAGCGAACCCCGCTCTCCATTGACCTCGATGCAGTTGTGATTTTTCCGCCCGGTCGCCATGCGCGTGGCCTCGAAGCAGCCGGTGGCGCCTTCCTTGAAACGACAGAGAAACTGGGCGACATCATCCACGGTGACTTTGGCGCGCCGGCCTTTGGGCTCCGCCGCGTTGAGCGGCCGCTCCGGAATGAGCGTCTGGAGGTGGCCCACCACTTCCTCGAAATGCAGACCGTTGATGAAATGTGTCAGATCAATGGAATGGGCGGCGATGTCCCCCAGCGCGCCGCTGCCGGCTATGGCTTTGTGGAAGCGCCAGACCATGGGGAAATCGGCGCTGGCGGGCCAATCCTGGGCGTAACGGGCGTAAACGTGGAAAATGCGGCCAAGGCGGCCCTCGCGCACCAAGCGGGCCGCCAAAGCTGTGCCCGGAGTGAATCGGTACGAGTAGCCGCAGCAATGCTGGACGCCAGCCCGAACAACCGCCTGGCTCATGCGTTCGGCTTCCGCCAGGCTGTTGGCCAGGGGCTTCTCGCAAAGAACGTGTTTGCCGTGACGGGCGGCCTCGATGGCGATCTCTGGATGCAAATCTCCGGGCGCGGCGACACTGACAAGGTCCACGTCCTCCCGGGCCACGACCTTCCGCCAGTCGGTCTCGGTTTCCTGCCAGCCAAACCGGCTGGCAAAGCCGGAGAGGTTCTCTTCCGGCTTGCCGCAAACCACTTTCATGACCAGATGGACCGGCAGGTTAAACCACATCGCCGCGTTGCGGAAGGCGTTGGAATGGGCCACCCCCATGAAACCGCAACCAATGAGTCCGACCCGTATTTGCTTTTGGTTTGAGCTCATTTGAATTTGGCCGAAGTCAAGACCGTCTTCTTAAGCGTTTTTTTTGACAGGCTGCCGCAAGCGGCTTGCCGGAATAGCCGGGCCGTGGCCGCGATGTGCGCCTCGTCCGAGTTGATGTTGATGCCGAAGCCGGCGCCCAGGCCAGCGTCCACCACTCCCACACTGAGATTGATGGCACGGCTGAGGAGATGGTCGGTCCGCGGATAGGCGCCCCGGTCATGCGGCTGGCCGTGCTCCTTCAAATACCGGTTAATATGCTCCATGTTGGCATAAACATGCCAACCGCTCTTATCGACTGTCTTGCTGCCCACCTTGGCGGCCACGGCGGCGGCACGGAGCGGATCGTCGAACAAGACGGTGAGCAGGGTCCCACACTCGCCCTTGGAGTCGTTGAGCTTTCGGAAGCTCATGCCAGGAATGTCGGCAATCTGCTCTTTGAACCGAGCTTTTTTCTCCCGCAAGGTTGCCGTGATGCGGTCTATTTTGCGCAATTGTGCCAGAGCCAGCGCGCCGGTAATTTCGTTCATGCGGAAGTCCAGGCCCAGAATGCACCGGCTGCCCACCTCCACACCTGCGCGCATCGGAGAGTGCCCCTGGTCGTGAACTCCGAAGGCCGCTCGATAGAGCTTTTCGTTGCGCGTGGTCACCAGCCCGCCGTCGCCCGAGGTAATGGTCTTGAACACATTGAGCGAAAAACCCGCCATATCACCGATGCTGCCGATTTTACGTCCTTTATAGGAGGCCCCTCCCGCCTGGCAGGCATCTTCAATCACCAGCAGTTTATGTTTGGCCGCGATGGCCATGATGGCATCCATGTCGCACGGGTTGCCCAACATATGCACCGGCATGATGGCCCGCGTCTTGGGCGTAATCCGCCGCTCGATCTCGGCCGGGTCAATATTCAAACTCTCGTCAATCTCGCACAGCACCGGCACCAGACCCACAAAGGCCGCCGCGGTGTACGTCGCCACGAAGGTATAAGCGGGCACAATGACCTCGTCGCCGGGTTTCAATCCCCCAGCCAGCAGAGAGCACAGCAAGGCGCTGGTGCCGGAATTGGTCGCCAGCGCATAGGGCACGCCCACATAGCGGGCGAACTCCTCTTCCAGCGTAAAGACCTTGTGTTTGAATTGCGGGTCTTTCAGATCTCCATAGCGCATGAGGCGACCGCCAGCCAGCACGTCCAGCGCTTCTTTCTTTTCTTCTTCGCCTAGCCAATATGAACCGGGTCCTGCCATAGTTTACTCCTGATCTTTCTTTTTTATTTATTTATTGAAGTTCCTTGAGCATTTGCAAGGCTTGGGTAACGATTTGTTCGCCGGCCCCTGCCGCGCATCGGCTGGCGCCCACTTCGTAGCCGCCGGCTGGAAAGCTCGCCTGTGTGGGAAAGTATCCGGCCGCACCATTGCAATGGGTCAGGACGAACGTGGGATGGAAGGGCGACTCGGTCTTGATCGTCCTGCCAAACTCGTTGAACATCTCGCCCCCAAAACCGACGAAAGCCATGTCACCCAGGCGCGCCACCGTGAGGTTAAACGGGACAGCCGGGGTCTCCGCGGGGGAGGACCCCCCGCGCGGCTTGCCGGGCAGAGTAATCGTCTTGAAAGCAGTCCTGATGGAGCAGCGCGTCAGGGTGGCGGGAACCTTGTCCAGCACAAGCGCCACTTCTTCACCCAGGAGTGTTGACAGCAAGACCGACTCCGGCACCCAGCCATTGTTGGTATAAAAACCGTTTCTGCGGACGAAGGGATCAATGTCGCCTGAAGCCCCGGCAAAGGGCAGCGTTACCTCCCCCCTGCCCAAATAGTGGTCGAGAAACTGTGCGGCCATGCCGTGGAGGTCTCCCGTCACCATGTTGTTGTACGCTGCCAGCGCGGTGCTATGGCTGGGATAGGCAAAGAGCACGGCGGCCACTTCGCCGGCCTGGGCGCCGCCGGCGGCTTCGGCGCGGACTATCTCCAGGACTTGCACCTCGTGGTCCACCATTGCCTCAGGATTCCGCCCAAACTTGGTCGTCGCCCGACCGGAGTTGTCCGTCACCGGCACACGCCGGCTGACACCCACCGGTGAAGCGCCGGAGCCGGAACCGATCCGCACCAGGGTCAGATTGCTCAAGGCCGTGCGCACCACTGTGACCAGATTACTCTGCAATTGCAGGGTGTACTCAGCGTTGGGAGAGGGAGCCGGCGCCGGGTCCCGCGTCTGCGCCGGCGCGGCATGGGTGTCCTCTTCGTGAAGCGTGGCGTCGTGCGAATCGAAAGTTAGCGCCGGCGCACTGTGGTTGTGGGTGGCGCAGAGAAACAATTCGGACGGTTTGAGACCGGAAGCCTCGAGAATCGCCTGCCGGAACGACTCGGCTGAATGATTGTAAAGCCCGCACGTGTCAAGAGAAACCAACACCAGACGGGCGCCGTCCTCATCGAAGGCCAGGGCGCGGGCCGAGAGCGGGTCGTGAATCCCTGCAAAGGGGTGTTTCCGCTCGGCGTAGCCGGCCAGCATCACTGGTTGCGTCGGGGTGACATCAATCCGGGCCACCCCGGCGCGCAGGCTCTCCGCCCTGGCGGCGAAGGGCAGGAGCGAGAAGCCAAGCATCAGGGAGAACCAGAGGACGGAAGTCTTCATTCGTTTGGCGTCGGTTTTCATTGTATTAATTCTGTCGCCGCACTTTCAGTTAACAAGAAGCTGGAACGTGGCTTTGACGCCACGTTCTCAGCAATTATTATCATCAATCTTGTTGGATAAGTGTGATTGTTTATTATGGGCCTACCACCGTGGCGCGGTAGAACACATCCACATTGGTGGCGGCGAGACCCGGGTCAACATACTGGAATGGCAGCGCCGGTGAATTGGTGGTGAACACCGTGGTCCAATGCCCTGAATTCCACCTCAAAAGTAATCACTACAGTTTCGTGAAGGCGTCCAAGGCGCAGATTTCCCTCTGATTTCCCTCGGTTTGACTTTTCAAAAAAAGGAGTTGCGCCGCACTGCGTAGTGTGTATA
>Ga0224555_1000328_pt1 | contig 72574 bp, 59 predicted proteins | sample 714S23034metaG_FD_180687 | JGI IMG/M metagenome (GOLD analysis project Ga0224555, IMG submission 180687) | Peat soil microbial communities from Stordalen Mire, Sweden - 717 S2 30-34 | ecosystem: Environmental > Terrestrial > Soil > Wetlands > Peat | place: Sweden: Norrbotten County, Stordalen... | reverse complement strand
TCAACGGTGGTTGAAGTGACCTCCGCCGCCCCGGAGATCGACGTGACCACGGAAACCACGCAGACAAATATCACCCAAGAAGTCGTCCAGGATGTTCCGCACGGGCGGTCGTTCCAGTCGGTGATTCAGTTTGCGCCTTCGGCGCGTAGTGAACCTCTGGCGGGCAGCACCGGCAACCAGGCAATGTCCAGCGGCGGTAACGGGACCGGCGGACAGTCTCCAGGCAGCGGCGGTAACGGGGGTTCAGCCGGCTTTTCCGTAGCCGGTGGCGCCGACTCTGAGAACTCATACCTGGTCGAAGGTCAGGAAACCGCAGACTCAATCGGAGGATTCTCGCACTCGAACGTTCCCTTCGATTTCATTCAAGAAGTTCAGGTCAAGACCTCGGGTATTGAAGCCGAGCACGGTGGCGCACTCGGTGGCGTCATCAACGTAGTAATGAAGAAGGGCAGCAACGCCTGGCACGGATCCGTGTTCTCGCAGTTTGAGTTTGGGGGGTGGGATGGTTCACCCACGGCCTTTGACCGGTACGATCCGCAGTACACGCCCCAAACCATTGGGAGCGGCGCCACCGCAGCTTGGCAGGATTCCGGTTACCAGAATTACCAGTCCAAGAAAGACAAGTACAGTGACATCTTCCCGGGTGCTACGTTTGGCGGTGCCCTCTGGAAGGATAAGGTTTGGTTCTTCGCTGGGTTCAACCCGGAGTGGGACGATCACGAGCGGAACGTCGTGATGAGCGTTGGCCCAACTTCCTTCAGCCGCAATTATCAGACCTATTATACCTACGGTCGTTTAGACGCGGCGATCACGCAAAAGGTGCGCGTGTTTGGTTCCTGGCTCTATCAGTACCAGCGAGAGAGCGGTGAGGTTCTGCCTTTTGCAGATTCGACGACGGGCCTGTATAACCAAAGCTCGTCGAGTCCAACGTATGTATTTGGGCACAATCTCGGCAATGCCGCCCCCAACGTCACCACCAACGTTGGTGCGGATTTCACCCTGACGCCCCGCCTCGTGGCCACGGTTCGATGGGGCTATGCGTTCCAGAACTATCACGACTTCGGCTTCCCCACCACCGGCAACGTCAACTACTTCGAGACCAGCGGTGTTGGCGCGACCGACAATTCGGGAGCCCCCATACCCTCTACTTCCCCCCTCTCTCAGACTTCCGGCTACTATAACGCCGCCTATAACGAAAACACCACCGGCTATGACGCAACCAAGCGCAATCAAGTGGATGCGGATTTGGCGTGGTTCAAGAGCGGATGGTGGGGCACTCACAACATTAAGGGTGGCTATCAGTTGACCCGGACGACCAACTCTCTTCTGCAGCACTGGAACGCACCAGAGATCAACATCTTCCCAGGAGCCGGCAATTTCTACGTGCCGCAAGGACCATATGGCGGAACCAACTGCGCCGCCTATATTGCGGAATACGGGGGCTGCGCCGGCCTGTATGGCTATGCCACCGTTGTGGACTACGGTTCCAATGGTCAGGCAACCAGCATGAATCATGGTCTGTTCATTCAGGATGCCTGGACGATCGGGCACGGCGTCACCATCAACGCAGGTATTCGCGTCGAGAAAGAGTACCTGCCCGCCGAAGATCAGCCAACCGGCGGAATTTCCAAGCCCATCAACTTCAGTTGGAGCGACAAGCTAGCTCCCCGCATCGGCGCGGCCTGGGACGTTTTCAAAGATGGCAGGATGAAGGTGTTCGGCAGCTATGGCGTCTTTAACGACACCATGAAGCTGAACCTGGCCATCAGCTCGTTTGGCGGCCAATACTGGCAGAACTGCGCCTATGCAATGGACACCGACCAGATCCAGAACCTGAATCCTATCTTTGGCGCCAACTACCGCTACTGCATCGGTCCCAATGGTGGTTCCCAAGCCAACTTCCCAGGCGGTACCGGCGCGACTCCTGCCGGCTTTACGTTCCTGGAAAACCAAAACTTCCGGACCTTCCCCACTAGCTGCGCAACCTGTACCGCGACGGAAGAAGGTGTTGCTCCGGGGCTGAAGCCGTACCGTCAGCACGAAGATGTTTTAGGCATCGACTACCAGTTGAAAAAGAACCTGGCGTTCGAAGCGCGCTGGGATCGCATCCGTAATGACCATGTCATTGAGGACGCCGCGATATTCAACCCGAACATTGGCGAGACCTTCGTGATCGTCAACCCCGGTCAGGGAGTCAATAAGACGTTCGACGGTTTCTGGAACTTCCTGTACGGAAGTTCGAGCCAGTGCGGCACCACCGGCCCCAGCTCACCGGGACCCTGCCCACCGAACAACATTCCGGCAGCTCGCAGCTATGACGGCCTCGAGTTGAGGCTGACCAAGATGTCGAGTCAGCATTGGTATGGGATGTTCTCCTACACTTACAGCCACTTCCGGGGCAACTACACCGGGCTCACGAGTACCGACATTGGAGACGGCGGCGGCGGCCGCAACGCTCCGAACAACAGCCGAGCCTTTGACGAGCCGTTCTTCTCGTGGGGCGCCAACGGAGAGTCGTCGAGTGGAAACCTGCCGACGGATCGTCCCAGTTCTTTCAAGGGCTACGCGTACTACGAGTTGAACCACAAGAAGTTTGCCACCGACTTTGGCCTCTTCCAGTTTGCGTATCAGGGTACCCCACAAACCACCATCGCGGACGTGGGCTATTCGTTCGCGCCGCCCGCCGGTGCGTTCCCAACCTACCTCGTTGGTCGCGGCAAGTGGGTGGATGTCAGCCAGGATCCGACCAGCGGCGCAATTACGACTGGCAATCCGCGCGTGTTCCGTACGCCGTGGTATGTGGAGTCCGACTTCAACCTGCAGGAGAACTACAAAATAGGGGAGACCAAGGTTCTCAGCTACTCGATAACCGTTCCGAATCTACTGAACCAGCGCGCAGTTACCGCATACTACCCCTTCCTCGAGTCGCAGTTCTTCGGGCAATACATGGCGCCGGGCGGCCAAACGCTCTATCAGGCTAACAGTATTCCTGCCTATTATGCGTACGAGACGGGCTACAACTGGCAGTCGTTGCTTACCAATATGGGGGGCAATACACCCCAGAAGCCGGGTGCCCCCGCTGGCGTCGGAACAGGCGTTGCGACCATCAACAGCCAGTATGGGAAGCCTTATCTCGAACAAATCAGCCGCACCATCCGCATGGGAGTGAAGTTCACCTTCTAGGCAGGTGGTAAACGATTCTTTAGGGAGCCGGATTTTCCGGCTCCTTTTTTTGTGCTCCGATCCTCATGCTCTGACGAGCGGCCGGAACTGGCTCGGACCGCGGTTTGGGAGTTGGTCCAGAAAAACGCGTACATCGCGCCACTGAAGTCTTGGCATCTAGTAGACTGTTCTATTCGATTTCAGTTAAAAATCATTGCAGTTGAAACCAGGACCCTTAAACGCAGAATCGCTTCCCGGTTCTACTTGAGGTTCTGCCCCCAGGAGAGTGGCACTTTGTTTGACTGGTCTGGCTTGTGGTCTGCTTTGCAAGTTCGGCGTTCTCTGCCCATTGGCCCGTTGGTCGTAGCAATTATTATTGCCGCGCTCCCGATTTCGTTGCGGGCGCAGGAAATGACCCAGGAAAATCCGACGGCCAGCACCATTCAAGGCACGGTGCGGGATAACGTCGGCAGCCCCGTGGCAGGGGCGCGGGTTTTGTACCGCTCGCGGGACACCGAGACCAGGGGCCAAGTGCGCACCGGCAAGGACGGGACGTACGTTTCCGAAGCGCTGCCGCCGGGCGCTTATGTGGTCCGGGTCGAAGGCCGCGACCTGCTGCCGTCCGAGATCAGCGTGAACGTTGTGTTGGGGGCAGTGGCGACGGCGGATTTCAAACTGGAATGGATCAATCCCGGGCCGCTGCGGCTGGAGAGTACGTTCAGTGGCGAGGTCAGCGAGACGCTGCCGATTGAAGGGCAGAACTATCTGAATGCGGGCCGGATTGAGCCGGGCGTGCAGGCGGTGGATGGAAGGATTTACGATCCGGGCAAGAGTGGGTTTCAATCACTCTCCATCGACGGCCAACTGGGACGAACGACGCACTACGACTTTGATGAAGTCGAGGTGATGGATGAGACCAAGGGTGCGTCCACGACGAACCTGCCGGCGGAGGCGGTGCGCGAAGTGATCGTCTCGCGAGTCACGCCGGAGGTGTTTGAGTCGTTGAACGCAGCGGGTGCGGTGCGGGTTACGACGCGCTCGGGTGGAGAGGAATGGCACGGCAATCTGTTTGGAAATCTGCAAGACCGGGTCCTCGGCCTCGCGGGATTTCCGTCAGGGAGTCCGAATTACAGCCGCCAGCAGTACGGCTTTGGGGCCGGCGGAGCGGTGATCAAGGACAAGGCGTTTCTATTCATCGGCGGGGAGCGCAGCAAGCAGGATGGGGATTTGCCGATCCAGCTCGGATTCCCGTGCTCGGGTGCGTACGTTACAGGATTGTGCGGCACCAGAAATTCCAGCCAGATCGACCTGCAGAGCGCTTATTTTCGCGAGAACATGCTGACGGCGCGGCTGGATTATGACGTCAACGAAAACATGAAGTGGTTCGTGCGGCTCAGCTACGACAACGCGAACGAGATCGGGCCGTCCGAGAGCCAGTCGAATTTTCGCAATCAGTTGAACGTTCCGGCTGCGGTTTTCGGGCTGGATTGGAACCGGCGACGGTTTGTGAATAGCGCGCGCTTCGGCTATCAGAAGATGGTGAACGCGATCAATCCGGACCTGGCCGAATCGGCGCCGGCGCCTTTCCACATGCAGATTGGATCGTATGCCCTGGGGCCGAGCGTGGCCGGTCCGCGGCAGACGATTCAGCGCGATCTTTTCGGGCGCTACGACGGCAGCACGCATTACAAGATGAATCACACGATTCGCTTCGGGGGAGCGATTCATCGCATCGCGCAGGGAGATTTCTACGCGCCGGGAAATTATGGGCCGTCGGTGACCAGTTCGAATGGACTGGATGTGATCGCTGCGATCAATAGCAATCCGAACCTGTTGCCGCTTTACGCAAACGATCCCCACGGAGCGGCGGACAATCCGCTGAACTATCCGGTGGGCACGGTCACGATTTTCAATGGCCTCGGAAATTTCAGCGAGAACTCGGCATTCAACCGGTCGAGCGGCGGACACTTCGACACGCGCCTCGAGGGGTACGTGGGTGACACGTTCAGCCTGTTTCCGAGCGTCAACATCAGCGTTGGCGTGAATTATGTGCGCGACAGCGGGCGCACCGACAGCGACCTCGGGCCGCTGCCATGTTCCGCGATCAATCTAACCATCGTGAAGACTCCACCGTGCACCAGCGGTTTGATTCTCGATCAATTCGGTCTGATTACAAACAATGCCACGGGTGGGCACCAGTTCCTCGGCCAGAGCGTGAACCAGCCGAACTGGAATTTTGCTCCGCAAGCCGGTGTGGCGTGGGATCCGGGACACAATGGGCGGACGGTGGTGCGGGCGAGCGGCGGAATGTTCTATGACAATTTTCTGCTGCAGAATGCCTATCAGGATCGCATCAACCGCTTGTCGAACGGGCAATTCAACCGCAGCCTGACGCTTTGTCCGACAGGGGCGGTGCTGTTTCCAAATGGATCGCTGGTTAGTTCGGTGGATTCGCTGGATATCGCTACGCAGATTTGCGGCCAGCCGATCGGTACGGTGGCAACGGCGATTCAGGATCTGCAGTCGCAGTTTATGGCCGCGCAGTCGGCGGTGACGAGCGGCCCGAACATCTACTCGCTCGCCAACAGCCTGGCGAATTTTGGGGGCCTGCTGGCGCCCGGTTTCAAGACGCCCCGGGTGGTTCACATGAGTGGTGGAATTCAGCATCAGATAGGGGAACGCGGCACGTTCTCCATCGACTATGTGCGCGAGATCGGCACCCAGTTTCCGCTGGGGATTGACACCAATCACGTGGGCGACGTGAGCTACATGAACGACGGTGATAATTCAAACCCCTTGCTCAATAACTATGCCGCGGAGTTGTCGGCGATCAATGCCACGGTGACAAAGGCGGGATGCGCTCCGGCGACATTCGCGGGCAGCAGTTCGCAGGCCGCCGTGACTTGCTATCTGAACGCTGTGCCGGGAGCGAGCATCACCGATTTCGCGCGCCATGGGCTGGACTCTTCGAATGCGTTCTGCGGACCGTTCCCGTGCTCGGTCCTGGGCAAGCAGCAGGCGGCGTTCGGCGGCGTCAATCCGGCGGTGGGATCGAACATCATGTACTTTCCGGGCGGACGGTCGCTATACAAAGGTGTGCACCTGGAATACCACGGGGTCAGCGGAGACAACCCGACGCGGCGCCTGCGGCGTCTGGAGATGGACATTTCATATACCCTCTCCAAGTATAAAAGCAACATCGCCGAGCCCAACGGCAGCGGGGGAGATTATTCGTTGATGAACGCGGCGGAAGATTACAACCGGCCGCACCTGGGACATTGGGGGGCCTCGGGGCTGGACCGGACGAACCAGTTCACGTTCGTTCCCACGGCGGATCTCCAGCAAGGGCTGCGGCTTTCGTTGATCGCGCATGTGGCGTCGCCGCTTCCGCTGAGCGTTTATGTCCCGCAGCAGAACGGGGGCGGAGTGGCGGGGGAAATTTTCCGCAGCGACCTCACCGGTGACGGCACGGTGGGCGATCTTTTGCCGCAGACGTTTATTGGGAGCACGGGAAAATATTCGACCGGCAATTTGACCCAGGTAATCCAGCAGTACGACACCACGTATGCCGGCCACTTGACCCCGGCGGGCGGCGCGCTGGTGAATAGCGGATTGTTCAACCAGAGTCAACTGCTGGTGCTCGGCGCTTATGCGCCTACGATTCAAGGCGGGCAAGGGCTGCCGAACCATTTTGCGTCAGCGACCTGGCTGAAGACGATGGATGTGCGCTTGACCCGGCCGTTCCAGGTGGGCGAGCGGGTAAAGCTGGAGCCGAGCGTCTCCGTGTTTAACGTTTTCAACTGGGCCAACTTCGGAGGCCCGGGGAACCAGCTAAGCGGCGTGCTCAACGCAGCGCCGGGCAGTTCGCTGAATAACGCGAGTTCGGCGGGATACTGCGGCAACTCTTCCACCTATTGTACTGCGCGGCTGGACCGGGTTCTGGCCGGTTCGGGCGCCTATGCGAACGGGGCTCCGCGGCAAATCGAGTTTGGAGTGCGCATCACCTTCTAGCATGCCCGTCGCTGAAAGGTGCGTCTGACTTCCCGTGGAGACGCAGCTAGCGGCGTCTCGGGCAACTGCCGGCGGAGGCGATGCTCGGTACGAACCCCAGTGCTTCTTCAGCCTACCGAGGGTCAGGCGAAAACGTCTTCACTTCGATACCGAGATTTTGCGTCAATAGCGCAAAGTTTTTATCTTTCCAAATATATTTTTGCAAGCGCCGGTTGTTTTGACTTGACATAGTTTTGGAATGTGCTAGTGTTCCCGCGTCGGTGCGTGGTCTCCGCTCTTCCCCAGTAGAGTTCGCACCGAGTTCGCGTAGTCTAACCTTCACATTGTCACTTCCAGGAGGGAAAAAAGTATGAAGCTAAAAGGTTTCGTGATGATGACAGCGTTACTGTGCTGCTTTGCTGTATTCGCCACGGCTCAGAATCTACAAAATAGGCTTCCCAGTCGTGCCCACGCGTCGGCGGCTAACGCACCGGCGACAACCCCGCAAAAAAGCACCGGCGCCAGGTCCGAGGCAGACACTTGCGCGTACACTTTCACCGTCGCCGGCAGCAACAACAATTACATGGAGTTTTGTGTAAGCGTGAATGGTAACGTCATCTCGTTTCAAAGCCCCGCCGGCATAGAGTATCTTGACTTGGGCACCCTCGCCGAGGGCTATGGTATCTGTGACTTTACCAGCGGCACCTCGTATTACGACTATTCCGACTACGGCATCAGCGGGAACTAGAACGCGCCGGTAACGCTTTCGAGCACCGCAGCGTTGGTCAAGATCGCGCGAACCACCAGCGATGGCATCTACACTCTGACCATGACGTTCACCAAGGTGACCGGGACGACGCCATATGCCAAGATCACGATGGCGCTCAAGAACAATACTGCCGTGGCCAGGGACGTCTATTTGATTCGCTGGGCCGACATTGATCCCTGGGACGCTACGTCCAGCGGTAGTTTCCTAGAGAGCTTTGACTCAACCATCAATGCCGCCTGGGGTTATGAAGCGCTCGACTACACGGGTGCTAACTACGCCGGCCATGGTTTGATGCTCGAGAATCTTGGGGTACCGAACGTAACATCCGGTTGGGCAGCGTATAACCTGGCCATTAACAGTCCCCCGACAAATGTCTGCAGTCCCTTGGACGTTTTTGGCAACGACGAGTATTTGGGATATGAAGCCAGCGTCGATGGCTCCGTTGAGATGCTTTACCTTCTCGAATTGGGCGCAAAAAAGACCGGCACCGTCAACAGCAGGTACTTGGCGTTCTAAAGTCTCAGCGCTCAACCTGCTCGAAGCGGAGTATGTGCCGCGTTCGTAGCTAGCGTAGCAACCGTCCCGTAGCGGGCACAGCATCCTGTACCCGCTACGGGATTGGCCATCTGTAGCGTAACGAAGTACCGCATCTGCGCTCGCAGTTTCCGTCCCGAGCGGCGCCTCCCGAGGCTCTGCGAAAAGGTCTTCAGTTCGATGTCCGAATGTTTGCGTTAAGAGCGCAAGAGTTTTGCCTTCCCAGGATTTTCTTGTTGTGTATCAGATTATTTACTTGACATCGCTTAGGAATGCGCTAAGCTGCGACAGTTAGTGCAGGCGCTACTCTTCCCCTGTAGTCCGCACTGAGCTCGGGTTGTGGAACCTTCATAATTTTGAACAAAAACTTCCAGGAGGGATTCCTGCGGACTCTATCGTGCAGAAGACCGCGGGTAGGCCAAGCTCGTAAGGGTGATCTCTTCCTGGCCTCACAGAATCCCCTCTCAGGGGACGGAGAAGAAAACTCATGCAAAACCAGAATTGGCGATTCTTGAGCAAAGTAATCGCTGTAGCGGTAGTCACCCTATTGGTAGTGAGCCTCACAACTTTGGCGGTGGCCCAGCGCATAGGTGGAGAAGAGAGAAACTCCATTTTTGCCGGGGCGTCCAGAGTATCCACGAGTGTTAAGGGAGTCACCGTTTTTGCGGCTCCGCCGAAAGGCTTTGATCCCTTGACCGCAACCAACCGCGAACTGCTCTCCTATGGCTTGCCGCAGCGTCCCGACAAGACGGCCGACGCGAAAGGCTATGAATCATGGGAACGAGCAATGTTGGCGTTGAAGCCGAGCGCTGCAGCGGGGGCTGGGCACACATCATCGAATCCGATGACGGCCACTGATGTCAAAGCGCAACCGTACTCGAGTCGGGAGATGATGGGGGGCAAGCAGGCCGCGGGACCGAAAGACGACGTTAGCGGCGTGACCTTCTATACCTCCGGCAACTGGAGCGGCATAGCGAATACCAACAAGCTCAAGACATGGAACAAGAACACTTCCTTCGATGAAGTTGTGTCAGTCTGGAATGTGCCGGTTGCAAACCACGCGTTTGGCAACCTACCCTGCACCGAAGGTCCGTGGTTTGAGGTGACTTGGAACGGCATCGACGGCTTCAACAATGGTGACGTCGTACAGGGCGGCAGTACCTCCTATTGGGATGATGGGGGTTGTGGCGGCCCCATTCAATACTACGGATGGGTTGAATGGTATCCCAGCTATCCGATTCTCACGATCTACTGCGGCAGCAGCCCTTGTGCCGTGGGCCCGGGCGACGATTTCGAGGTGATCACTTTCGGTGCTCCGGGAACCGCTGAGCAATTTGTGTTTGTCGAAGACATCACGCAACAGTGGTCGGGGACGTTCGGGCTGACCTATGTTACGGGGCCGGGAGTGGTGGGCAGCAGTGCGGAATATATTGTTGAACGTCCGTGCTGCAATGGCAGCAACCTCTATCCGCTCGGCAACTACGTCTTTGAGTTCTTTGACGACAGCTTCGCGTATGACGTCCACGGTACAGTGTTCTATCCGGGCAATGCCGGGGCCGCCACCGCCGTCATCACAATGCTAGCCGATGACGGCAGCGATATTTCGTATCCCGTGTTTTACGGTACCGCCGGAAACCAGGGCAAATATAGCATCTGGTTGGCGGACGAGGGCTGCGCCTACTCGGGCGGTTGCGTGCCGTAATCGGGTCACTGCTGTCTAACTTTTTGTTGCGCCTCAAGGCCTGCCACGTTGGCAGGCCTTTTTTATGCGCTCACACTCAGGACGCCGAATTGTAGGCTGCGATGGCGGTTTGGGACTGCTGGCTGGGCTTGGCATTAGGGTGACAAACAACAAGACTGCAATTGAGATCTTCGTGGAATTCACGGGTCCTCCGCCCCATTTGGTTGTTGGTGCGTTTAGGGTCTGGCGCAGAGCCGTGGCGCTTGCGCGGACACGACTCGCACATTTCTTCCGCTTGCTGGTCTTGGGGGAACACGGGACAACACAGCAGCCGAGGGCGTGTATTTTGCCCAAGGCGGGATGGGCGGTCAAGAGGAAACGGTTCGCAACTGCGGAGGTTGAGGGCCGGGGCAGATGGTTGCTCCGGCCCGAGTTTCTGGATGGTTTCTGCGCTCAGGCGATCATGTTTAAGCGATCAGTGTCTTTTCGAAATGCTCGCAGAGCGTGGTTTCCAGCGTGTAAAGTTTGCGTACCGGGGGATTGGCCAGGTAGGGTTTGAGGATCTGTTCCACCCTGGGCGACCACTCCTGCTCATTGCGCTCGAGGTTCTTCTTGTCGGTCCAGAGAGTGACCGCCAGTACTTTTTCGGTCCTGATCTCGGGCACAAGGGGAAGGATTTCGAGGAAGCCCTCCTGTTTCTTCAGAATGGGAAGGACCTCTTTTTTTACGACGCGAATGAATTCGTCTTTCTTCTCCATTAGCGGAACGAACTCAAGGATGCGTACGTACATGGGAAAGTCTCCTTTCGTTCTTGGAATTGTGAAATCAGTTCCGCGAGACCTCTGTCTGGTCCTGTCTGCGGGATTGAATGGCAGCGTACAACGGAGCCGGAAGGTTTGCAGTGATAGACGGGCAGCCCAAGTGTGACGATTTTCAGTGAAATTGTTTCAAAATGGGAAGCTGACTCTTCCCACGCTTTGTCCCATTTTCCTTTTTTCCACGCGGCAATTATAATCAGCAATCACCGTAATCCCATGCAAGTGTTGACGTAAAACAAGCCCCGACCAGGAGGCTACAGAGTTCCTGGCGAGGCTGGCCCCGGTCAGACGCTAGTGGCCAGTTCAATGCTGTGTTCAGTCGGTTGTGCCATTTTTTTTGCATTCCCTGGAGGCGCAATAAGAAACATGAAGAAACTTGTCCACTTCGCTCTGGCAGCTCTCTTTCTTCTCGGCATTGCTTCCGCTCAGAACATTCCGGCAGTCGATATATTCGGGGGCTACTCGTACCTCAACTTTCGCCTGCCCACCAGCTCCAACACGTCCGCTCAGCGGCTGGCTTTTAACGGCTGGGAATTCGCCGCGTCGGTCAAGCTGTTTCATCACCTTGGCGTTGAGGCGGACATCAGCGGCCACAACCTCAGCGATTGCGGCGGCACTCAGGGTTTGAACTGCAGCAATCTCTCCTACATGTTTGGACCGCGCTACTCGCTGGGGAATAGCTCCCGCCGCCTCACCGGCTTTGTGCACGGCCTGGTTGGTCGAGACAATGCCACACTCCCGTACTTCGGTGGCTCCAATTCAGACACGTCTGTCGCGGTAGCTGCGGGCGGGGGCATTGATTATTGGGCTTGGCGTCACATCGGATTTCAGTTGGGGCCGGTCGATTACTTTTACACCCGTCACCTGAACGACTTCGGTGTTCCCAGCCAAAGCAGCTTCAGCGCCGCTGCCGGAATCGCTTTTCGACTTGGCGGCACAGCCCCTTCGAATGAGCCCAAGCCAGCGAAGCAGGCTAAGGCTGAGTCGGGGCATCGTTCTGTGATTCGGCCCTGGCATAAGTCTGCTCCTTCTCCGAGCCAACCTTCTACCAGTCAACCTGCGACGGTCGCCGCCGCCAATCGGGGGCCTCAGCCGACCACCCTGGGTTTGTCAGGTCACGGCATGTCGATTCCTGCGCTCGGCCTCGCAGTCGGCCCCCAGGAATTTGACGGAGCGAAAATTCTGGAGATCGCGCCGGGAGGCGTCGCCGAGATGGCATCATTGCACGTCGGCGATCTGATCAAGTCCGTGGACGGCAAGCCAGTAAAGACGCCGATGGAATTGCTCGCTGAGCTGTCGGACAAATCCGGAAAAGTTCGCATCGGCATTCAGCGGGGCGATTTTGCGACCGAGACGTTGATCCTGCTGGGCCGCTGATTACTGCCGCAAATCCCGAATGTCGACCGGTCGGTGCAGTCGGACCGTGCCGAGGGGGGTAACGGCGGCGGTTATGGAAACTGGCGCGCCCGGAGAGATTCGAACTCCCGACCTACAGCTCCGGAGGCTGCCGCTCTATCCAGCTGAGCTACGGGCGCGCAGTGGTACGTTGAGTTTACAACCTTCGCGGATCGCCTTCAAATGGGATCGGTTCATCGGGTGACTTTCGATCACCCGATCACCCGATGCTCTAGCATCCCCCAACTTTCCAGAAGTGTTCATCCTGGTAGTCGAGCGTCAAGAGGCGATTGCGCGGGTCGTGACGCTTGCCGCAGTTGGGGCAGGGAATGAAGCTGCGGATGTGCATTCCTCGCCGGTCGTAATCCTCGGTCACGGCAAAGCTGGCGCCGCAACTGCACGGGATGAGAAACATGCGAAGCGTTTTCTTGTTCGCCGCCTCATTCTTGGTTGTGCTTCGCTTCATGGTCGCGAATCCAGAGTTTCTGTGAGCACTGGCAGTTGCCGAGCTTGCGCTCGGCTTGGACGGCCGAGGGACCGTCCCCACACGTGCAGATCAGCCTTCCACCGCCGCCATCGAACCTTTCTTCCGCTTGTTCGACTGCAGAATTTTCTTGCGCAGCCGCAGCGATTTCGGCGTGACTTCGACGAACTCATCATCGGCAATAAATTCAATCGCCTGTTCGAGATTGAGATTGCGGTAGGGTACGAGCCGGATCGCCTCATCCGAAGTGGAAGCCCGCATGTTGGTCAGCTTCTTCTCCCGCACAATGTTGACGTCGAGATCCGTATCTTTCGCGTTCTCGCCGATGATCATGCCTTCGTAGACGTCCACGCCAGGGCCGGCGAAAAGCACGCCGCGCTCCTGCAGATTGTAGAGAGCGTAGGAGGTCGTAAGCCCGGGCCGGTCGGCGATCAGCGCGCCGGTCGGGCGATGCGGGATTTCTCCCTGCCACTCGATGTATCCGGCAAAAAGCGCGTTCATCACGATCGTGCCGCGCGTGTCGGTCAGGAGCGTGCTGCGCAGTCCGATCAGTCCGCGGCTGGGCACGCGGAATTCAACGCGCACGCGCCCATAGCCGTGATTGTGCATGTTGGCGACTTCGCCTTTGCGCGATCCGACATGTTCCATGACCACGCCCACAAATTCTTCGGGAATATCGACGGTGAGGTGTTCGACCGGCTCCATCAGTTTGCCGTCGATGTGCTTGGTGACGATCTCCGGCTTGCCGACCATCAGCTCATAACCTTCGCGGCGCATCATCTCGATCAGAATGGAAAGTTGCAACTCGCCGCGCCCCAGAACCTTGAACGAGTCGGTGCTGCCCGTCTCTTCCATGCGCAGCGAGACGTTGGTGAGCAGCTCTTTTTCCAAACGCTCGCGCAGGTTGCGCGACGTGACGTAGTTGCCTTCGCGTCCGCAAAACGGAGACGTGTTGATGGTGAACAGCATCGCAATCGTAGGCTCGTCGATGATGATAGGCGGAAGCGGCGCCGGATTCTCCGCGCTGGTAATAGTTTCGCCAATCGTGATGCCTTCAACGCCAGCCACGGCAATAATGTCGCCCAGCGAAGTTTCCGTAATGTCGGTGCGCTTGAGGCCGGAAAAACTGAAGAGCTTGGTGATTTTCGTCTTATGAAACGACCCGTCGCGCTTGGCGATAGCGACGTCTTCGCCAGTCTTCATGGTTCCAGAAAAAACGCGCGCAATGGCAAGGCGTCCAAGGTAATCACTGTAGTCGAGATTAGCGACCAGAATTTGCAGCGGCCCGTTAGCGTCTCCCTGCGGCGCGGGAATGGTATCGATGATCGACTCAAAAAGAAGACGCAGATCGTCGCCCGCCGCTCCCTGATGAACCGCAGCGGTTCCCGCCTTGGCGTTGGTGTAGAGAACAGGGAAGTCGAGTTGCTCTTCCTTGGCGTCGAGGTCAATAAAGAGGTCGTAAACTTCGTTGAGAACTTCCTGCGGACGCGCGTCCGGCCGGTCGATCTTGTTGATGACAAGAATCGGCTGCAGATTAGCCTCCAGCGCCTTGCTCAGCACGTAACGCGTCTGCGGCAGCGGGCCTTCACTCGCATCAACCAGCAGCATGACGCCGTCCACCATCTTCAGGGCGCGCTCCACTTCGCCGCCAAAATCGGAGTGGCCGGGCGTGTCCACAATATTGATTTTTACGCCCGCATAAAACACAGCCGTGTTCTTGGCAAGGATGGTAATGCCGCGCTCGCGTTCCAGATCGTTCGAGTCCATGACGCGCTCGGCCACGGTCTCGTTGTCGCGGAAGGTGCCGCTCTGCCGGAGCATGGCGTCAACCAGCGTGGTCTTGCCGTGATCCACGTGGGCAATAATGGCGATGTTGCGAATACTTGGGTTCAGATCGAAAACTCCTCACTGGTTGCCGTTTGGGGCTTACTACTACTTTACTATGGCGGATGGCTGGGAGGCGGGTTGCTACGTCTTATAGTTTGCCATCCTTATATGAATTGTCATCCTGAGCGAAGCGAAGGACCCATGAATTTGCCCGCCAATTCACAATGATGTCGCGCAGACAGGGTCGCAGTGAAGCATGTAAACTTATGTGTGAGTCCCCAAAATACGTCGCGTCGCTGCCAATATTTTCTTCTGTTCGTAAGCGTCGTGTTCGTATCCTGCAATCTCTCTCTGGCGCAAAAGTCAGATCAAGAGACTCCTCCGCCAACCGAAGCTGCGCAGCCGAGCATTCCCGAGCCGAAGGGCTTCTTTGCCCGCTGGGCGGAGTTCTACCGCCAGGACTGGGCGCCGCCAGCCACTTCAACCGCTGCGTCCGCGCCCACTCCAGCGCGGCGCGGCCTTCCGTCACCGCTCGATTCGCCACCATTTCCCAATTCAGATTGGTCCTACGGCGGTTCGCCCGTGATTGGCGAGCCCGACACGAACAGCTATCCGCTGATGACCGCCATCAACCAGGCCCGCAGCCGCACCAAGCTTTATGGGATGGTTCGAGCCTACACTGAACTTCAGCACCTCCGCAGATCGCAACGCGCCCGAGGCGAACGATCTCTACTCCAATCGTTTTGAGATGAATCAATTCGTCCTCTACGCTGAGCGCCTGCCCGATTCTGTGCAACGCGATCATATCGACTGGGGTTACCACCTCACCGCTCTCTACGGCACTGACTATCACTACACGACCGGAAAGGGATACCTGAGCGGCCAGCTGCTGAACGACCATCGCGAATACGGCTTCGATCCGACGCTCGAATACATCGACGTTTACGTTCCGCAGGTTGCGCAGGGCATGAATCTGAGGCTGGGCCGCTTCATCTCCGTGCCTGGCATCGAAGCCCAGTTGGCGCCCAACAACTACATCTTTAGCCACTCGCTGCTTTACGCGATCGACCCGTTTACTGACACTGGTCTGATAGCGACGGTCAAGCTGAACGACCAGTGGCTGGTGCAACTCGGCATTACCGTCGGCCACGACGTTGCCCCGTGGACGCCCGATGCGAAACCCTCCGGCACACTCTGCGTGAGCTACACCACTAAGTCAGTAAACGACAATCTCTACGCCTGCGCCAACGGCATCAACAGCGCCAAGTACGCCTACAACAATCTGCAGCAGTATGACGCGACCTGGTATCACAGGTTCTCGAAGACCGTGCACATGGCAACCGAGACCTGGTACATGTATGAGCTCGACGTGCCTGCGCTCGGAGGCAGGATTCAGCCGGAAAACGGCGCCAATGCCGCGTACTGCCTGGCGGGAGAACAGCGTTGCACCGCTCCCGAATATGCCGTGGTCAATTTTCTGCAGAAGGAACTCTCAGCGCATAACTTCGTTTCGTTTCGCAGTGACTTTCTCGACGACAAAAAAGGGCAGCGCACCGGCTATGCGACCAAATATTCAGAGAACACGATCACGTGGTGTCATTGGATTGGCACCACGGTCCAGATACGTCCGGAACTGCGTTTCGAGCGCGCCTGGGATCAGAAGGCATACGACAACGGCCGAAGGCAGAATCAGCTTACGGCGGCGAGCGATCTGATCTTCCACTTCTGAGCTAGCATTTTTGAGCTTGGGGCTGTGTGGTGACGGGGCTCCGCCCCGTCCCGTCCGCATTTTCTGTTTGACTATCATTGTTACCTAGGGTAACATTTGACAAGTGTACAAGGTCGTCACCACAACATCCTTCGCCAAAGTGCTCTCCCGGCTTCCGGTGAACTTGCAGAAGCGGATTGTGGAGAAGATCAAGGAAGTTGCAGCCGACCCCTACGCCAGGCACAACAACGTCACCAAGCTTCAGGGACGCGACGGCTACCGGCTGAGAATTGGCGACTGGCGCGTCATTTACGAGTTGCACGATGACCGTCTTGAGTTGTGGGCCCTGGAAGTGGCGCCACGGGGAGGAATTTACTGATGCGTGTTGAAACCACTACCCGCAAGGGCAAGGAGTTTGCCGTGATTCCAATGGCGGCTCTGCGGAAGCTGATGGAAGGTGCGGAAATGCTCGCCGACGTGAAGGCCTACGATGCCGCTAAGGCGCGTCTGGAAGATGGCTCGGACGAACTCATACCCTTGGAGATCACCGAGCGCCGGCTGCGGGGAGAGCCCGCGCTCCGCATCTGGCGTGAGCACCGCAAGCTTACCCAGGAGCAGCTGGCGAAGAAGGCGAAGGTATCGCGCGCGCTGATCGCGGCTATCGAAACCAACCGCAAGTCCGGCTCCGTCTGCACTTGGAAGAGGCTAGGCGCTGTGCTTGGAGTGGGGTGGGAGCAACTGGCATAGGGCGATCGCCTTACCGCATGCTGGCTGAGCACCTCCGGAGAATTCTACTCGAGTGGCAGGATTGGCTCCTTTCACCGTCGGCCTCCGATTTTTCATCACAAATCCGCAGTGAGCCCCATCACAGACACGCCCACCGGTCCAATGCGAGAATAGCCATCTGATTGGGGCAGTTGACGAGTGTGCCCGTCTCTCAAGACGACCCTCGAAGCTGCCCCAAAGCCATTTTCAGCGCTCTTTGACAAGCTAAGTCCTTATTCCGGAATATTTTCCAAATAAGTCCTTTAAAGTCAAAGATTTTGCGGAAATTTTTGCGTAAGTTAGTGATTCTAAAAGATCGATGGGTGAATTTTTTTTCGGGCCGATCCGTCTATTAACTAACCAGTAAACACAGAAGTAGGGACAGAGAAGGAGCCGGGCCCCCATCCTTTTCGCGTACTTTGCAAAAAGGGTGGGTGATGGCATCGCCGGTGCACTCGGTGGGCTTGGGTACGGACATATCACTTGCTGAATCAATAGGACTTATCCTGTGCTAACGACATGTTACAAATGTTTGATTGACCGAGTAACGAATGCGTGATAGGGTCAACCGCAGCGCTTGCGGAGCAATTCCGCAAGAATGTTCAAATCTCCTGGAGGGGTCACAAATGTCAAAGTGTCGTTGGTTTCAAGTGGTAGCTCTATTGGCGATCGTCTCTTTCTGCGTCTGCAGTCAGATGGCTTTCGCGCGCGCGCATGCGGTGGTTGTACCGCGGGCGCACTCGGACGTCGCTAGCTATCCGCCTACACCTGGCCTGTACGCTGTCAACCAGGCGTTTGCCGGTAGCCCTTACCCGAACTGGATTACCAACACGGACGGGGTCGAACTGTGGCCCTGCTTCGGCGATAACGGCGGCAACGGCGATTGCCCGACCATCGGTAATCCTCTGGATAACTTTAGCGGAATAGCGGTTGGGGTCCCGTCATACACCTGGTCGCTGGCGGACTGTGACGGAACCACCAACGGGACCCAAAATCCCTACGTCCAGGGGGAAACCTGGAACCCCTTGGCCATAAACACTTACTACATTCCTTGCGGGCAAATCAATACATTTTACCAAGATTACACGGGCGACACTACGGACGACATCCTTTGGACCGCCGTAGTCACGCAGGGAGCTAGCGTGATTGCGGATACGGGCATTCAGGATTGGGGCCCCAATGGGTTCGGGGCGAACCCTGGCCAGCTTATCGTCTTTTACCAGGACTTTAACTTCGGCGCCCTGGGCGTGAGCGGCGCGAACAACGGCAACTGCGTCGGCGACTACAATTACCCCACTTCCTCCCCATCGCCTACAAACCCTCTGGTATATCCGGTGATTACAGCAGCGGGAAAGACTTGCAGTGACCCAGTTGCGGGGCCGGCCACCATCAAGGTGACGACCGAGGTCGCTACCCCAACGTGGACGTGTAGAACCAATCACAGCGTTACCACGTGCACGGTCAGATACGCCAAGGTGTCTTCGGTGATACAGACGTGGAGCATCTATTTGCAATAGCCGGCGCGAATTCGCATCGCGACGCGAGACCCCATCCTCCGCAGGTTTGCGGAGGATGGTTTTTTTGTCGTAGATTTGCGAAAAGGGTGAGTGATGGCATTGCCGGTGCACTCGGTGGGCTTGGGTACTGCAGGTCCAATGAAAAAAACCATGCGCGAGACGGCCGTGGAATCCCACACTTCGACAAGCGACGGGGGGCCCCGGCATCCGGGCGCGGGCGAAATGCATAGGTCCTTCGCTTCGCTCAGGATGACAATTTAGGATTAAGTTTGCGAGTTGACGAAGCTAGCGCTCCGCAGTTTCGACTAACTCCGCGCCGATTTCCGGAGTCACTTCCGCCCGCGTTCGCAGGCGATACCAGAACACAATTGCAACCAGCGAGAACACAAAGATGATGGTCGAGATGGCGTTGATTTCTGGAGTGATGCCTCGGCGGAGGCGTCCCCAGATTTCTAGCGGGAGGGTGTTGTCGCGGCCGATCAGGAAGAAGCTTACGGCGATTTCGTCCATGGAAAGGGTGAAGATCAGGAGCGCCGCTCCGATGATGGAGAGCTTTAGATTGGGAACGGTGATGCGCCAGAAAGTCTGCCAATAGTTGGCGCCTAGATCGAGCGAGGCCTCTTCCTGGGCGCGGTTTAGTTTCTGCAATCCGGCGAAGACTTCGGTGGTGGCCACGGAGATGAGCGCGGTGCCGTGGCCCAGGACTATTGTTACTAAGCTCAGTTTTACCTCGGCTACTCGGAACAGCATCAAGAGCGAGAGGCCGGTGATGATGCCGGGCAGAATCAGCGGCAAAAGAACGAGTCGGCGGAACAGAGCCTTGCCGGGAAATTGGGCGCGATCCAGGGCTAGCGCGGCGGGGATTCCGAAGACTAGAGCGATCAGCATGGCCGCTAGGGCTACCAGCAAGCTGTTTAGGACCGAGTCCCAGATGGGGCCGTCGTTGAACAGAATGAGGTACCAGTTGAGGGTGAGGTCGCGCGGCGGGAAGCCTCCTACGCCCTGTCCGTTGAAGGAATAGAGGATGAGGATGGCGATGGGCAGATAGAGGAAGGCGAAGACGGCTAGGGCGTGAACGGTTAGCCAGCGCGGGGTTTGGAGTGGAGTGCTTCTCATAGAAGCCTTGCTTGGGACAGGGCGATGTCAGGCGCTCCGTTGAGAATTTTTCTTTCGCCCCTTTGGGGCTGTCGTGAATGTTGCGGTGGTTCGCACCCACGGCTTGCGCCGTGGGCTGCATTCTTGCGCCGCTTCGCGGCTGAGGCTATCAGCGTGACCGATGTGCATTCTGAGAATGATGTCACTGGAAGCTCCACCTTTTTTCTAATCGCTCAGAGAATAAGAGCAGCGCTAGCACCAGCGCTAACATGCAGAGCGAGATGGCGGCGCCTAGCGGCCAGTTGTAGGCGGCTCCGAAGAGGCTGACTACGATGTTCGAGATCATGATGCCGCTGGGGCCGCCTAGCAGGAGCGGCGCTAGAAAGTCTCCCAGGCTTAGGACGAAGGCGAAGGTTGCGCCGGCTAGAACTCCAGGAATCGAGAGCGGAAGGATCACGCGCCAGAAAGTTTGCGCGGGCGTGGCTCCGAGATCGTGGGAGGCTTCGACCAGATTGCGCGGAATGTGTTCGAGCGAGGCGTAGATGGGCAGGAAGGTGAAGGGAGTATAGATGTGCGTCAATGTAAGCACGACGGCGAACGGGCTGTAGAGCAGGAAATCGAGCGGGTGACGGGTGAGGTGCACATATTGCAGCAGCGTGTTCATGACGCCGTCGGTGCCGAGAATCGTCTTCCAGGCGTAGGCGCGCACCAGATAACTCACCCACAGCGGAATGATGACTAGCTGATAGTAGAGATCTTTTCTGCCTCCGGCGTGGAACGAGAGGAAATAGGCCAGCGGGTAGCCGAGCAGCATGGAGAAGAACATAACGCGGGCGGCGATCCACATGGAGCGCAGAAGCGTCTGCCAGTAAACGGGCTTGGTCAGGAGTTCGTGGTAGTTATCGAGGTTCCAGGAATGAACGATGGCTTGCGATTCGGAGACCGACCAGAAGCTGTAGCAAAACATCAGCAGGTAGGGCACGAGCAGAAACACGGCGACCCACGCCAGCGGCGGGACGGTGATGGCGGTGCGGTAGGCGCGAGAGAACATCAGGCGCGGTCCTCATTATTATTGTTGGAGTTGGAGGCGAGACTGGTCGCGCGGACGGGGATGGCATCGGCGGCGGAGAACTCGAATTCCAGCGCGGCTTCGGAATTGGGCAGGTCGCGGCTGGCGGTGCGAATGGTGAGGATCTGTCCGTCATCGGATTCGACGCGCAGAAGGTCGGTCGGGCCGTGGAAAGCCTGGTCGCGAAGTTTGGCGGGGAAACGAACCGTCGCATGATTCGCTGCGGACGCAGCAGCCGCCGGGCGAATGGACTCGGGACGCAGCGAGAACAGGGCCTTGCCGTCGGGCAGGGAAGTGGGCCACTGGAGTGCGCCGCAGGTGGCCATACCGCGGCGAATGTCGGCGTGCAATAAGTTTGTGTGTCCGATGAATTGCGCGGTGTACGAGGTCGCGGGCCGGCTGTAAATTTCGCGCGGGCTGGCGACCTGCTCGAGTTCGCCGGAGCGCAACAGCGCGATGCGATCGGACATCACCATCGCTTCTTCCTGATCGTGCGTAACGAAGATGAAGGTGATGCCCACTTCGCGCTGTAGGGCTTTGAGTTCGACTTGCATCTGGCGGCGGAGGTTGGCGTCGAGCGCAGAGAGCGGTTCATCGAGCAGCAGAAGGCGCGGGCGATTCACCAGCGCGCGGGCGAGCGCGATACGTTGCTGCTGTCCTCCGCTGATCTTAGAAGGCTTCGATTTGGCGTAGGCGGACATCTTGACTTTTGCGAGCGCTTCGGTCACACGCGACTCAATTTCAGCGGCGGGACGTTTGGCGATGTGCAATCCGTAGCCGACGTTCTGTTCGACGGTCATGTGCGGGAAGAGCGCGTAACTCTGGAAGACGGTGTTCACGCGACGGCGATAGGGAGGCTCGGTGTCGAGGCGTTCGCCCGACATCCAGACTTCTCCGGAGGTGGATTGTTCGAAGCCGGCGAGAATTCGCAGCAGCGTGGTTTTTCCTGAGCCGCTCTCGCCGAGGATGGTCAGGAATTCGCCTTCCGCAATTTCGAGCGAGACGTCGCGCAGCACGATGTTTTTGCCGAAGTGCTTGGCGACGGAGCGGATGGAAAGGAGCGAGGCGCGGGATTGATTGCTGCTCGTGATTGCGGGTTCCGAGGTCGTCGCCATGGCTGTCGTTTTAGATGCTGCTTACATTTCGCGGGCGAGGGCGCCCGCGCCACACAAGAACTTACTATTGCGTTGCTTTTACTTCGTTCCAGATTTCGTTGTACTTGGCACGGCGCGGAACATTTTGCCAGAAATAGAGCCGCTTCTGGTAATTGTCCACGTCGTCGAGGTGCAGGTTCTTCACTTCTTCCGGCGTCATGTACTGCGCCGCGCGCGGATTGGCTGGGGTGTACCCGGTCACGTCGGTGACTTTTTTCTGCGTCTGCGCCTGGACCATGAACTCGAGAAACTTGTAGGCTAGATCTTTGTTTTCGCTGCCGGCGGTGATCATGAGGTGATCGATCCAGCCGGTGGTGTTTTCTTTCGGAATGGTCTCACCCACCGGGAAATTGCTTTTGCGCAACTGGTTGGTCATCAGCGGCCAGCCCATGGCGATCACAACTTCATGGTTCTGAAAAAGGTTGGTGAGTTCGCCGCCGGTGGACCACATCTTGCGAATGTTTGGTTTCAACTCCACCAGCTTTTTCTTGACGGCGTCGAGTTCCTGGTCGCTCAGATTATATAAATGAGCGGGATCGGGCTTGTCGTAGCCGAGCACCTGCGCCGCCATGTACACGGTGGACAGATCGTCCCACACGGAAACTTTTCCCTTCAGCTTCGGGTCCCACATAACATTCCAGCTTTCGGGAGGCTGGGGGAATGCGGTGGTGTCGTAAATCATCGGGTCTGGCCCCCACATGAAGGGCACGCCATAGACATCGCCCTTCATCCGGACCAGCGACAACGAGGTGAGCTGCGGCGAAAGCTGGTTGTAAAGGGGCAGTTTGCCAAGATCAAGCGGAGCCGCGAGACCGGAGGTTGCAATCATGGTGGCCACATCGCTCGAGGGAGAGATCACGTCGTAGTTACCGGCGCTGCCACCGCGCAGCTTGGCGACGAGTTCGTCGCTCGATCCCATGTAGGAAGCTGACACTTTGCAGTGGTTCTCGTCTTCGAAAGCCTTGAGGTATGAGGGATCGGCGTAGCCTTCCCACACCAGCAGGTTGAGCGTGGGAGTTTTCCGGGCGCAGGATCCGCAGAATGCGACCAGTAGGACGGCGAACAGGGCGAATATTGATTTACGCAACATTACTTACTCTCCCTCATGATCGAAAACGGAGATGCCACGGAGGTCCCTCTTCAACATCCCCGCGATTAACCGCCTATGTGAGAACTCGGTCGTCCCTCCGGGACTTAGCTCATATCATCTACTTTTCCCAGCGCTGAAGCGCTGGGCTAAGTTGGGTCGCCCCTCCGGGGCTTCAGAATGTCGGCGGCGTGTTGACCCACAAGAGCCAGGTCTCGCTGCGGCCGGGATTTTTCCAGTGATGCGGCGTGGCGCTCTCAAAATAAAAGCTGTCGCCGCGCTTCAGATGGTACTCCTCGCTGGCCAGAGCGATCTTCAACTCTCCGCGCAGCACGAACAGGAACTCCTCGCCTTCGTGGGCATACGACTCGCCGCTGCCCGCCTGGGGCGCGATGCGGAACAGATGCGGCTCCATTACTTTGTTGCCCCAGGCGAGCAGCTCCATACGCACGCCGGGACCGGCTTCGAGCACCTTGCGTTTGGGCGGGGGCACCAATCGGGTATTCAATTCCGTCGCATCGAAAAAATCAAGGATGTTGGTGCGGTAGTAGCGTGCTAGCCTGCGCAGTGTGCCGACGGAGGCGCTCATCTGCGAGCGTTCGAGCGCGCTGAGGAAGCCAATCGAAATTCCCGCCGCCGAGGCGACTTTGGCGAGGCCGAGGCCGCGCTGAGTGCGCAAGCGGCGCAGTCGAGGGCCAATTGCGGGCGTGCTGCTCGTGGCCGCAGGTTTGATGGCGCCTTCGCGCTGCAGCGTCTGCACAATGGCGGCTGCGTTCAGGCCGCGGACCTGGCGCAGATAGCGCGCTTTTTTCAGCAGGCGCACGTCGTCGTTGGTATAAAGGCGATACTGGCTTTGGCTGCGGCGGGGACGCGTCAGCCCCACGGTTTCCCAGGCTCGGATCGCCGATGGAGAAATCCCCACCAAGCGCGCTACGTCGCCGATTTTGAGATAAACTTTGGCGTTGCTCGACATGAGTTTTCGAATGTGCCTGCTGGTCGCGCCGTGGGGATTGCACTTTTCCGCTTGACAGAAGGCTGCGGAATCTCTAACCTTGCGCGATTATAGCAAGGTTTGTCTTGCGCGCAAGCCCGTAATCGACCTAACAAAATTGCCCCCGAGATCTGGAGGATCTGTTCCATGCCGACGTCAAGACCGTCCCGGTTATCCTGCTGGCTCATTTACTTGAGTTCAGTGCTGAGCCTGTGCCTGATCTGCTCCACTCTCCTGTCTGCCCAGAGCACCGGCGGCCGCATCCTCGGCCGCGTCACCGATGCCAGCGGCGCCGTGCTGGAGGGAGTGAAGGTCACCGCCACCAACGAAGCGACCGGCGCCACTCGGAGTGTATTGACCTCCGCCAGCGGCGACTTTGTCCTGGTCGAAGTTTCGCCCGGCACATACAGCATTCAGTATGAATTGACCGGCTTCAAGAAGAACGAGGAGAGGGGAATCATCGTCGATGTGAACCAGGTGGTGAGCCTCAATTCGACGCTCCAGATCGGTGGCGCCCAAGAAGTCGTGGAGGTGAGCTCCGAGATTTCCCAGGTCGACACTACCAGTACGCAACTGGGTGCAGTGATTAACGAGCGCTCGGTGAACGAACTGCCTCTCAACACCCGCGATACCTACCAGTTCCTGCAATTGCAGCCGGGCGTGCAAGCGCAGTTGGGAAGCAGCGGAAGCTTGTTTTTTGGATCGGACGATGCCGGCTCGGTGTCCGTGAATGGTGGACGCACCCGCTCCAATAACTTCAGCGTCAATGGCGGCGACGCGAACGACATATTCGTGAATTTACCGACAATTCAGCCGACTCCCGATAGCATTGCCGAGTTCCGCGTGATCACCAACACCTTCGATGCGGAGTACGGACGGAACTCGGGTTCTGTCGTCAACGTGATCACCAAGACGGGCACCAATAAGCTTCATGGAAATATTTACGAGTACTTCCGCAACACTATCCTGGATGCCAAGGGTTTTATCAATACGACTCGTCCGCAGCTGAACCAGAACCAGTTTGGGGGAACGCTCGGTGGAGCGATACGGAAGGACCGCACATTCTTCTTCCTTTCCTACGAAGGCCGGCGCATCCGCGAAGGGCAGGAAGGGCAGTTAGTGAATGTTCCTACTACCGGCCAGCGCAATGGCGACTTTTCTCAGATATTTGATCCGACCGGTGCAACCAACGCGTTTACCGGGACCATCAACGACCAGTTTGTGGCGGACGTTTTGAACGGTCGCCCCGGTTGCACAAGTGCGATTCAGGCGGCCCCTATTAACGGTCAAGCGCCCGCGGCTGGATTGTTATGGAGTCAGGTTTTTCCCACGAGCGTCATCCCGGGCGCCTGCCAGGACCCGGTTGCTGTCAACCTGCAGCGGTTTATGCCCGCGGCCAACTTGCCGAATAGCCAATTCCAATCTGTGCCGGCCGGCACGAGCAACGCGGACCAATTTACTTTCCGCTTTGATCACAGGATCAATGACCGGCAGAACTTTAGCGCCTACTATTACTTCAATGACGCAACGAAGCTGACTCCTTTCAACAATTTCGAGGACGCGGGTGCGTCCCTCCCAGGTTTTGGCAACTACAGTAACAGCCGTGATCAGCAATATAATTTGACTCACACCTGGACGATAAGCAATGCGGTCGTCAACGAGGCGCGCTTCGTTTACATGCGCGAGGGGCAACTAGGATTCCTGAAGAATGCCGCTACCGGGGCAGTAACGTCGTCGTGCACAGGGCCGATGGACCCGACGGCCTCCAAGTACTGTTTTACCGGAACGTCCGATTCATCAGCCATCACTGGCAATTTCGGGACCAGCCCGAGCCTTGGAATTACACCTGGCCTGCCAGCCAATCATACCGGTGTTCCGTTCGTAAGCATCTCTGGCTTCGGTTCTTTTGGTAACAACTGGGAAGGCCAGTTGCCCCAGGTCGGAAACAGCTTTCAGTGGAGCGATGGCCTGACCTGGGTTAAGGGGAATCACACCATGAAGTTCGGGGTGGATGTCCGCCGTGCTCGGTTCGACCAGTTTTACTACTACAACGTTAATGGAAACTATAACTTCTACGGAACCGGTAACGATGTGATTGGTGGCGCCGATAGCGATTACTACCCGCAATACTTGCTAGGACTCGCCGATAACTATTCTCAGGGGTCGGGCCAGAGCGAAGCCATACGCACGTTTTCGATTTACCCGTTTGTGCAAGACAGTTGGAAGATTCGCCCGAATGTCACCCTCAACTACGGCTTACGCTGGGAGTTCAATACGCCTCCCACGGATGTCTCCGGACACGTGGAAACCTTCCGTCCAGGACAGAACTCAACTGTCTATCCCTGCCAGTTGAGCCCGGCCAGCGTCACCTACTTTTCGAGCTATGTATCGGACCCGACTTGCGCCAACACGGGCACGACTCCCACGGGACTGGTGGTTCCCGGCGACAAGGGAGTGCCTCCGGGAATGACCTCGAGTTACTACCATGCCTTCGCTCCCCGAATCGGATTGTCCTACAGTCCGAACGCAAAGAGCGGGCTACTCGGAACATTGTTTGGAGACAACGGCAAGACCAGCATCCGCACCGGTTGGGGGATGTTCTACAATCCGATCGAACAATTGGTGCTGGCGCAGTTTGGTGCGGAGCCGCCGTTCGGTGGAAGCTCCTATCTCAACAACGTTTTCTTCAATACTCCGTTCGTCTATCAAGATGGAAGTGGCGCAGCGCCCAACCCGTACAATGGCGTTCTTACTCCCAAGCCGGGCCAGCCGGTTGACCTCTCTGTGTTTCGCCCCATGCTCTTCTACGGCGAATTCCAGCCGCATCTCAAAGCGCAATACACGATACAGTACAACTTTACCGTCCAGCGGCAGCTTGCCAACAGTCTCATGTTGCAGGTGGGTTACGTAGGCTCCGAGGGTCATCACCTGCTGGTCGGGCGCGATATCAATCCTTCGACGCCGCAGACTTGTCTGGACCTCAATGACCCATTGGTGATGGGACCGGGAACTTGTACACCGACTGGGGAAGACGCGCAATTCATACTGCCGCCAGGCGCCGTCGCTCCGGCGGGCGGGTTTCACCTTCCCTATGGCCCCAACGGCCCAACTGTAATTCCATCCGGAACATCGATTGGTGGGCTTGACCTAGTAGGTCTACGTCCTTACTCGTCGCCCAACTGTAACCCCTTTACCGGTACTGGCTGTCCGGTGGATGGCATCCCCGTGTTCACCAGCATCTTCGCGGAAGATACCGTCGCGAATTCCGCCTACAACGCCTTCGAAGCCATGCTGGAAAAGCGTTTTTCGCACGGCTTGCAGTTTCAAGCTTCGTACACCTGGAGTAAATCCCTGGACGAAGCCTCCACGTTCGAAGAAACTCTGAACCCTTTCAACCCCAAGACGAGCCGCGCGCTATCCCTGTTCAATTCGGCGCAGCGCTTCGTGGTTAGCTATGACTGGGAATTGCCGATTGGCAAACGTCAGGGTTTTGCGGGAATGGTCGTGAACGACTGGGCGCTCTCGGGAATCACCTCGTTCCAGTCTGGTTTCCCGATTCGACTGGATACCGAGGACGACAACGAACTCATCAACAGTTTGTTTTTCCTGGGAACGGAAGCCCCGAGCATGACCGGAAAATTGCAGAAGTTAGATCCGAAGCTACCGGGCCAACTGTACCTGAACTACAACCAGTTTTCCGATCCGCCACTGGGTAGTTTCAACAATGGCACCCCGCGCAGCGTGTGCTGCGGCCCAGGGCTTGTCGACTGGGATATCTCGGTCCAGAAGAAAATCGCTCTCTCGGAATCGAAGTATTTCCAGTTTCGCGGAGAGATTTTCAACCTGTTCAATCGCTCGGATTTCGCCAATCCGGATGGTCATTACCAGGACGGCCTACTACAGTTTGGTAAGATCACCCAGTCTTCGGGCGACCCGCGTGAAGTACAATTTGCTTTGAAGTTTTTCTTCTAGTCCGATCTCCGGGCGGCTCAACCCGCCCGGGCCCAATCTAATGGCCTACCCGGCCTGAGTCTTAATGGAGAACACGATGTACCCTGCACTGCAAAAAGAGCTTGACACGTTCGAGCGCCGTACTCCAAAGTCCGCCGAAGCGCATAAGAAGAACCTGAAGCGCCTGCCCCTGGGCGTGGCCAGCAATTATCGCGCTTACGATCCTTATCCGATCTTTGTGTCAGAAGCGTCAGGAAGCAAATTTCGCGATCTCGACGGCAACGAATACATCGACCACAATCTATGTTTCGGCACGCTCATGGCAGGCCACTCGCATCCGGCGGTGATCAAGGCGGTGGAAGCGCGCCTGCACAAGGGCACCGTTTACGGCATGCCGCACAACATGGAGTGGGAACTGGCGGAGGAAATCTGCACGCGCTTTCCGGTGGAGATGTGCCGCTTCGGCAATAGCGGCACCGAAGCTACCATGCATACCATTCGTCTCGCCCGCGCCGCCACTGGGCGCGACAAGATCATCAAGTTTGAAGGCGGTTACCACGGCCTGCACGATGCGGCGCTGGTCAGCGTGAAGCCGCACCCGCCCGGCGACGATTTCGGAGATATCAAGAATCCGAAACCTGTGTCCGGTGGGGCGGGCGTGCCGAAGGCGAGTATCGCGAACGTACTGGTTGCGACGTTCAATGACCTGGAAACGGTGGAGCGCCGGTTCAAAGAGAATCCAAATGAGGTCGCGGCGGTGATTCTCGAGCCGATCATGATGAACGTTGGCCTCTGCATGCCGCAGAAGGGATTTCTGGAAGGCCTGCGGGCGCTCTGCGATAAGTACGGCGCGCTGTTGATCTTCGACGAAGTCAAGACGGGCGCAAAGCTTTGTTGGGGCGGCGCTTCGGAATACTTCGGCGTGATGCCCGACATGATTTGCCTGGCGAAGTCGATCGGCGGTGGATTCCCGCTGGCGGCTTTCGGTGCCCACAAACGGGTTATGAGTTTGATCTCGGACCACAAGGTTTTCCACGGCGGCACTTACAACACGAATCCAATTTCGATGGCGGCCGGCATTGCAACTTTCCGCGAGGTGCTTACTCGGGATAACTACGCACTCATCGGGAAGCTCAGCAAGAAGCTGGTCGAGGGATACCAGAAAACCGTCGCTAAGGTGGGATTGCAGGGGTACATCGCGAGCGCTGGCGCGAACGGCGCGCTGATGTTGTATCCGAAAGAGATCCGCAACTACCGCGACTGGCTGCCGATTGACGTGGACCTGTGGCGGCATTACTGGTTCGGCATGGTGAATCGCGGCGTCATGGCTCAGCCTTATTGGTGGGACGAGCAGTGGACGATTTCCGTGCAGCACACCGAAGCGGACATCGACAAGCACCTGGCGGCATTTACCGACATCGCCGAGTCGCTGGCCGCGGCGCAGCATGAGCGATTAGGAGCGGTTGCAACACACTAAGTCAGATCGGGTCATCTCACCATCGGGTCATCGGACTATCTGCAACCGATAACCCGATGACCCGATCACCCGATCTTCATCTAATGTCGAATACCGATCCCAACCAGCCGCACTTAAAGCGCGTTCTCGGACGCTTTGACTTAGTGTTACTGTTTGTTGTCGCGGTATTCAACCTCAACGTCGTCCCGAGCATCGCGGCCAACGGGGGCGTGACCGTCTGGCTTTGGATGATCTCGCTGCTTCTGTTTTTCTGGCCGCAGGGGATCGCGGTGATCGAACTCGCGCATCGTTATCCCGGCGAAGGCGGCGTGTACTTGTGGGCGAAAGAAGTGTTCGGCGACTTCCACGGATTTCTATCCGGCTGGTGTTACTGGACGAATAACATGCTGTATGTACCGACGGTGATGCTGTATTTTGTGGGCGTATCGGTGTTTGCGATGGGCCCGGGCCACGCGGCGCTCGCTGACAACAAGAATTTCGCCATGGCAGCTTCGGTGGCGCTGCTCGCGCTGCTGACGGTCTTGAATATTGTCGGACTGGGAGTCGGGAAGTGGCTTAACAATCTGGGCGCCATTGGAACGTTTATAGCGGCGGCGGTTCTGATCGGCTTGGGATTTACGGTCTGGTCGCGTTTTGGCACGACCGTAACGGCCGCTGATTTTCGAATTCCGCCAGATCCCAGGTTTGTTCTGAATTCGTTCGGCGTCATTTGCTTCGGCTTGGTCGGGCTTGAACTTGCTTCGGTAATGGGCGACGAAATCCGGGATCCGCAGAAAACCTTGCCGGGTGCGGTGGCGTGGGGCGGCATGATCTCCGGGCTGCTCTATATCGGAGCGACGCTGACGCTGCTGGTCGCAGTCGGCAAGAACGACATCAGCGTGCTGCAGGGCATTGTGCAGGCGGTCAGCCATATGGCCGGCAAAGTTGGCGTGGCATGGATTATCACTCCGTTTGCGTTGATGCTGAGTCTCTCGATCGCGGGGATCGGCTCGGCGTGGATGGGCGGTTCGGCGAGAATTCCTTTTGTCGCCGGACTTGATTCCTACATGCCTGCATGGCTCGGCAAAGTTCACCCCAAATATCGGACACCCTATGCGGCGCTGATTGTACAGGCGATCGTCTCACTGGTATTGATCGTCATCAATTTCTATGCTTCGGGCGGCGTGCAGGAAGCTTTCCAGACCATGCTGTCGCTGGCGGTCGTTCTGCAACTGGTGCCGTTTCTATATGTGTTTGCCGCGCTGCTGAAGTTTGCTTTCGGCGACTTCTCCGGCGGTCGCTACAGTCGCGGTACGCTGATTGTTTCCGGATTTTGCGGCTTCGTGACCACGGCGTTGGGAATCGCATTGGCGTTTTTTCCAGCCAAGCAGATCACGTCGGTCTGGAGGTATGAAGCGAAGATGTTCGGCTTCACGTTGTTTTTTTTGGTACTGGCCGCGTTCTTCTTTTTCGTGTATGGGCGGCTGAAAGAACCGCAGGCCGCCGTGGTTAAATAAGAGTGACTCGTGGAGGACTTATGCCTAGTGGAGTTACAACTGATGTTAACACTTATTCGATGCTGATTAATGGTGAGTGGGTCGCAAGTAAGTCGGCGAAGACCTTCCCCGTGTATGATCCGTCAACCGAGGAGGTGATCGCACAGGTTCCCGACGCGAACGCGGACGATGTGAACCGCGCAGTTGCGGCTGCCAAGGCCGCGTTTGAAGATGGCCCGTGGGCGACCACGACTGCGCAGGAGCGTGGACGCGTTCTCTTCCGCCTGGCCGAGAAGGTGCGCCAGAACCTTTCCATGCTCGCCGAACTCGAATGCCGTAACTCGGGCAAGCCGATTGTTGAGGCCGAGTTTGATATCACCGACGTGGCTACGTGCTTCGAATACTATGGCGGGCTGGCCACGAAAGTCGTCGGCTATGTAAATCCCGTTCCCGACAATGCGATGAGCCTCTCGCTGAAAGAACCGATGGGCGTCGCCGGGCAGATCATTCCCTGGAATTATCCTTTGATGATGGCGGCGTGGAAACTCGCTCCGGCACTGGCTGCGGGCTGCACCTGTGTGCTCAAGCCAGCCGAGCAAACGCCGCTCACTGCGCTTGAACTTGCGAAGTGGTTCGACGAAGTCGGAATGCCGAAAGGCGTGGTGAACGTGATCACGGGGTTCGGGGAAAGCTGCGGCTCGCCGCTGGTCAAGCACCCGGACGTGAACAAGATTGCTTTTACGGGCTCGGCCGCGGTCGGCAAGATCATCGTTAGAGAAGCGGCCGACACCGTGAAGCGTGTGACGCTCGAACTGGGTGGTAAGTCGCCTAACATCTTTTTCGCCGATGCCGACTTCGAAGCTGCCATCGATGGAGCGCTGTTTGGCGTCTTCATCAACCAGGGAGAAGTCTGCTCGGCCGGCAGCCGCATCCTGGTGCAGAAATCGATTTACAACAAGTTTGTGGAAGCTATGGCCGAGAAGGCAAAGAAGATCAAGATCGGTCCGCCGCTCGAGCGCGAAACCAAGATGGGATCGCTGGTCTCGAAGGAGCAATACGACCGCGTCTGCTCGTATCTGGAGATTGGCAAGAAAGAAGCCAAAGTCGCCGCTGGCGGCGGGCGGGCCGATAAGTTCTCGAAGGGTTACTATGTGCAGCCGACCATCTTTTATAACGTGGATAACAACGCACGCATTGCGCGCGAAGAAATCTTCGGCCCGGTTGCGGCTGTGATTCCGTTCGACGATGAAAGAGACGCGCTGAAGATCGCGAACGACACGCCCTACGGACTGGCCGCTGCTGTCTGGACACGCGATATTTTTAAAGCAATGCGCGCGGTGAAGGCGCTGCGCGCGGGCATCGTGTGGGTGAACCACATGCAGCCGACTTATGTAGAAGCGCCGTGGGGCGGCTACAAGCAGTCGGGCTTTGGCCGTGAACTCGGGCCGTGGGGTATCGAAGAGTATCTTGAAACTAAGCAGGTATATATCAATCTGAACGAAGCTCCTATCGGCTGGTATTGAGAACCAGTGGTCAGTGGTCGGTGGGCAGTGGAACCGACCTTGGCGGCAGACATTAACTGAGAACTGACTTATGTCCACCATTCAACTGCGCACACCCATTCCCGGACCACGTTCGCAAGCCCTGATGAAGCGGCGCAATGCTGCAGTGGTGCAGGGGGCTTTTCATGCCACGCCGGTCTTCGTGGCCAAGGCTGAAGGAGCGGTCGTTGAGGATGTCGACGGCAACCGCCTGATTGATTTTGCCGGCGGCATCGGCTGCCTTAATACCGGACATCGCACGCCGGCCGTGGTTGACGCGGTACGCCACCAACTCAATCGCTTCCTGCACACGAGCTTTAACGTGCTGCCATATGAGAGTTACATTGCTGTCTGCGAAAAGCTGAACGAGTTAGTGCCGGGCAAGGGGCCGAAGAAAACCATACTGGTGAACACGGGCGCGGAAGCCGTCGAAAATGCGATCAAGATCGCGCGCTGTTACACGAAGCGGCAGGCGATCATTTGCTTCGAAGACGCGTTCCATGGCCGCACTTATATGGCGATGGCCGCGACCAGTAAGACGCATCCCTACAAAGCGGGATTCGAGCCGTTCCCGAGCGAGATGTATCGCATTCCGTATGCGTATTGCTTCCGGTGTTCGTACTCGATGAAGTATCCGTCCTGCGACGTGCACTGCGCGCGGCACCTTGAAGACACATTCAAACGTGTGGTGGCGGCCGAATCGGTTGCGGCGGTGATCATTGAACCGATCCTCGGTGAAGGCGGATTCGTTACTCCGCCAGGAGAGTTCTATCCAACGCTGGGCGCGATCTGTCGCAAGTACGGCATTCTGCTGATCGCTGACGAAGTGCAAACTGGATTCGCGCGCACCGGGGCGATGTTTGCCTGCGAGCGCCTGGGACTCGAACCCGATCTGGTGACAATGGCTAAGTCGCTGACCGGCGGCTTGCCGATGGGCGCGGTTACGGGGCGCGCCGAAATCATGGACGCTCCCGGCCCCGGCCAGCTTGGCGGCACGTTCGCGGGCAATCCTGTGGCGTGCGAAGCGGCTTTGGCCGTGCTCGACATCATTGAAAAAGAAAACCTCTGCGCGCGCGCTAACGTGCTGGGCGAGCGTTTCCGCAAGCGCGCGGCGAAGTGGCATGCGCAGTGGGAACTGGTCGGGGATGTGCGCGGACTGGGCGCCATGCAGGCGCTCGAACTGGTGCGCTCCAAGACAACCCGCGAGCCCGCTGACGCGGAGACCACGCAAGTGTCACAATACTGCTACGAGCATGGCTTGGTGACGATCACCGCCGGATCGTACAGCAACGTGATTCGACTACTCATGCCGCTGGTTATCACCGACGCGCAGATGGACGAAGCCATGGACGTGCTCGAAGCCGCGCTGGCTCACGTTGCGGAAAAGAAAGGCGCATTGACGGCGCAGATCACGTAGAGGCAGCCGGCTTTGGCTGTCGAGTGTAGCTCGGTAGGCTCTAAGTTAGCCGGGCTTTGCCCGGCTGGACCGCCGAGGGCGGCTGTTCCTACGTATTTCTAGTAAGTTCTGAGTAAGTCTGGACAATCTTATGACTACAGCAACTACGGTTCCTACCATGACCGGCCAAGAGATGGTCGATCTTACTAAGAAACACACACTGTATGAGTGGTCGGCGCAATCCAAAGTCGATCCCATCCCGGTGGCGCGGGCTAAGGGCATTTATTTCTGGACGCCGGAAGGGAAGCGCTTCATCGACTTCAACAGCCAGTTGATGTCGGTGAACATCGGACATGGCGATGAGCGCGTCATTCGGGCCATTGCCGAGCAGGCATCGGCGCTGGCTTATGCCAATCCGTTCATGGCGACGGAAGCGCGGGCGCGGCTGGGGGTGAAGCTGGCAGAGATCGCTCCGGGCGATATTGACACCTTCTTCTTTACGAACGGCGGCGCGGAAGCCAACGAGAACGCCATCAAGATCGCGCGCTTTTTCACCGGACGCCACAAGATCCTCGCGCGTTATCGCTCGTATCACGGCGCGACGGCGGGCGCGATCAGCCTTACGGGCGATCCTCGCCGATGGGCGGTTGAGCCTGGGATTCCGGGCGTGGTGCGGGTGCTCGACCCTTATCATGGCATTGAGCGTGGATGGGAGTCGGCTGAAACTTCGCTGGCGATGATCGACGAGATTATTCAACTGGAAGGCCCGCACACGATTGCCGCGTTCATTCTGGAACCGGTTACCGGGACGAACGGGATTCTTGTGCCGCCGGATGGATATCTTCAAGGGGTGCGGGAACTTTGCGACAAGTACGGGATTCTGATGATTGCCGACGAAGTGATGTCGGGCTTTGGGCGCACGGGTAAGTGGTTTGCCGTCGATCATTGGAAGGTTGTTCCCGATCTGCTTTGCATGGCGAAAGGACTTACTTCGAGTTATATTCCGCTGGGCGCGGTTGGCATGATGCGACATATTGCCAGGCACTTCGACGACAAGGTGTTTTATGGCGGACTTACTTACAACAGTCATCCGATGGGATGCGCGACGGCGCTGGCGACGATCCGCGTTTACGAGGAAGACAATCTGATCGAGAATTCCCGGAAGATGGGCGCGATCATGAAGACGCTGGGCGCGGAGTTACAGGCGAAACACCGGTCGGTGGGCGCGGTGCGCTCGATTGGGCTGTTCGGCATCGTCGAACTGATCCGGGACCGCGAGACGCGGCAGCCGATGGCTCCGTTTAACGGCACCTCGGAGGAAATGGTCGCGCTTGGAAAGTTTTTCCGGGAGAACGGGCTTTATACCTTGGTTCGCTGGAATACGTTCTTTACTAATCCTCCGCTGTGCATCAACGAGCAGCAATTGCGGGAGGCGTTTGCAATCATTGACAAGGGGCTTGAGATCACGGATCGGGCGGTGAAGGAGTAGATCTCACCGCTGCGCCACCCAAAGTCAAAGGCAACATCGAGTTTTTTCGCAAGTTGTGAAGTCGTGCCCTTCTCAAAAGCCTGTGCGCATCAGAGTTGTTCAGCAGCCTGCTGCTTTATCCGCTGACTTCAAAGACTAGCGCCAGGTGCGCTGCTGACTATCGGAGGGGGAAATTATCATGGGGGTGTGGTGGGCTTGGGTGGCGTGAGCATTGATCACGGTTGCGGCTTGGGTGCGGAGGTTACCGGCCTTCGCGTCGAACTCCAGCGTGCTGACGCTGTGTTCACACTGCGTGCAGGTGAACTTCATGCCGCCCTTGATGCGCTGGATTTTGTAGGCTTTCACTGCTTGAATTGTAGTCCTACGCAAGTGGGAGCGGGCAAGCGTTGGTCGGGCAGCGAAGGTAACGCAATGGCGAGTCCAGATTCGCCGAGAGCATAGACAGCTGCCGAGCTACTCCACCCCGTCAAGCCAACACCGGGCTTGTCGGGGGCCCCGGTGCGCTCGGCTTGGACGGCCGAGGGCGGCCGTCCCCACACAAGCCTGGACGGGCGAGACGACCGTCCCTCCGCCTGCATCATTTTGCCAGGCGGTTGTATTTCTTCAGGACCTCTTGCAGACGGTCATGCGGGAGGGCGATTACGGTGTGGTCGTCGATGCCGATCATGGTTTCGGCGGCGACCATGGCGTTGACTATAGCTTCTTCGGTGGCTTGGACGGTGGCTAGAAATAGCGGATCGAGGCTGTCGTTGGGCAACATTTTCAGGTCGCGGACTCCCTTGGGAGACGCCGCTCCCGGATTCGCGGTGGAGAAGGCTACGAAGATGTCGCCGGAGCCGTCGCCGGAGTAACTGCCGTCGCGGCCGAGGCCGAGAGACGCTTTGCGGGCTAGACGCTTTAGCTGGGTGGGAATCAGCGGGGCGTCGGTTGCGACTACGATAATGATGGAGCCGACGTCATCTTTCCAGACCGTGTGCTCGGGGATTTCCTTGCCGACGGGGACTCCGGCGATGCGCAATTGGTCGCGCTGTCCGTAGTTGCACTGCACGAGCACTCCGACCGTGTAGCCGCCGGCTTTTGGGTCGAGCACGCGTGAGGCGGTTCCGATTCCTCCTTTGAATTCGTTGCAGATCATGCCGGTTCCGCCGCCTACGTTGCCTTCTTCTACTGGGCCTCCGTGCGCGGACTCTAGCGCTTGGAAGACGTGCTCGGGCTTCACGTGGAATCCGTTGATGTCGTTGAGATAGCCGTCCCAGGTTTCGGCGACCACGGGCAATGACCACCAATAGCTTTCCATGTCGGGCTCGCCGCGCTTTACTTTCCAGGCAATGACGGCGTCGCGCACCACGCCTACGCTATGCGTGTTGGTGATCATGATGGGGCCGTCGAGGAAGCCGGAGTCTTCGAGCCAGGTGGTGCCGGTCATCTCGCCGTTGCCGTTGAGCGTGAACCAGGCACCGAAGACGGAGTCGTTCGCGTCCTTCCCGCGCGGATGGATGGCGGTTACGCCGGTGCGGACCGGGCCTTCACCGACTTTGAGCTTGCCGCTGCCGGAGATGAGCGTGGTGTGTCCGACTTCGACGCCGCGGACGTCGGTGATGGCGTTGTTCGCGCCGGGCGTGCCATCGAAGGGGACGCCGAGATCGCGGGCTCGGGGCTTGGTTTGGGCAACGGCGAGAGTGCCGGCGCAGAGAAGAGCGGTCAGGAACGGGAGTATTCGGAATCGCATCATAGGTGTGGTTCGATGGTTCGATAGATGTAGTATCGGCGGAAGTATAAAGCATGGCAGCGTTGGTTTAGAATCCTGCTAGGAAGAGCGGTCGTGGTCAGGAGATGACATGGAGAACTGGAAGCGGGCGGTGATTGCGGGATCGTTGGGAGCGTCGACCCTGTTGCTGCTGAAGGGGAAACGTCCGGCGGCCGTGCTGGTGGGAGGGGTGGGATTGGCGGTGCTAGCGTCGGAGTATCCGAATCAGTTCGAAAAGATTCGCGAAGAGCTGCCTTCGTATGTGCGGCAGGGAGCGAAGTTTCTGGACTTGGCGATGCAGATCGGCAGCAGGATCGAGGAGTTGGCGGAAAAGCGCGCGGCACGGGCGTTTGAGGAGTTGGGGGAGTTCTGAGCGGCTCGCTATTCGTCGTTCGCTATTCGCAAGTGCTAGATGCCGCGATTGGCGACCAGCGAATGGCGACCAGCGAACGACGGCTTCAGTCGATGCCCAGTTGCTTGCGGGCTTCGGGGCTTAGGCGTTCGGGAGTCCACGCGGGTTCCCAAACCACGTTGACGTTGGCGTTGCGGACGCCGGGGAGTTGCTCGACGCGGGACTTGACTTGGGCGCTGATGTTGACGTGCTCGGGGCAGCCCTGGGCGGTGAGGGTCATATCGACGGTGACGTCCTGTTGGCCTTCGGGTAGGTCTTCGAAGCGGATGTCATAGATCAGGCCGAGATCGACGATGTTGACGGGGATTTCGGGATCGTAGCACTGTTTGAGCGCGTTCAGAACGTCATCTTGGGCGATGGGCATGAATTTCCTTTGGGGACCGTGGCATCGTTAAAGCTGGAATCGTGAGAGCGCTTGTATATTTTACAGCGAATCCAAGATTGCTGTGACCACAGGCAGCTGCCGAGCTTCGCTCGGCTTGGACGGGCGAGGCGCCCGTCCCCACACGAAGGGAGTCCGTCTTAGATCATGGCCATCGATCCGGAGTTTCGGAAAAAGCTGCAAATCTTTCTGGTGGCCGCCATTGTGCTTGCGGGCGGGCGCACGGCTTACATCGCGTACTCGCGGCATGAGGCGATGAAGGAAGACGCGAAGCCTATGCCGGAAACGGCGCTGAAGGCGGACTACTACGTTACGCCGAAGAAGTTGCATGCTTATGATCTGAAGTCGGCGCGCCAGTTGACCGAGCAGCCTGCGTGGGTGAAGGTCGGTTATCAACTCACGTACTATCCATACGACCTGCAGCGGCACAAGACGGATTTCGGGCATGAGGCGGGAACGCTGCTGCCTTTGCAGAAGCTCGCGATTCAGGACGTGGTGACGGATGTTTCTCCGCTGGCTCCGGAGACGAAGCAGGTGCTGGCGGTCTTTTCGCTCGACGACAAGGCTTACGCGGCTCCGATTGGAGCGGAAAAGGGCGGCGACTTCAAGATTTATTCCGACGACATTTTCTTCATTGAAGATCCGCGCGGGCTCTATAAACATTGGAGCGCGGATGTCTGGAAGGAGATTGACGCTCATGAAGTGCAAGCGGGAATGAGCGAGTTACAGGCGAGCTTCGCGATTGGACTGGGTGTGCCGGAGGGTTCGGGCGATTACGGTTGGAGAACTCTGCGTTACGCGAATGGCGGCAAGCCGCTGGTGATCACTTATCAAAACGACGAGGCGGTTCGGATCAAGCCGGGGGCGTAGGCGTACAATTCCGGGCATGAAACGAACGCTTGGCGTGGTTGTTGCCTCTCTCTTACTCTGCATTTTTAGTTTTGCCGCACCGCGCACCCTGCGCGTGGATTATTACCACACCGGAAACTCACATGAGGAATGGTTCAGCCTGGATCGGGTGGTGCTGGAGCCGCTGGAGTGGCCGGGGAATCTGAACAAGGCGATCGACGCAAGTCAGTTGGGAAACTACCTGTTTGAAGTGCGCGAGCGCGGCAGCGGGAAGCTTTTGTACTCGCGCGGATTCGATTCCGTGTTTGGAGAGTGGAAGACGACGGAAGAAGCGCTGCATGGGAACCGGACGTTTTCGGAGTCGCTGCGCTTTCCGGCGCCGGATGCGCCCGTGGAAGTGTCGCTGAAAGAGCGCGCTGGGAGCGGCGTTCAGGAAGTTTGGAAAGAAGTGTGGAAGAGGGTGGTAGATCCGAAAGATAAGTTCATTGACCGGTCGCGTCCGCCTTCGCCGGGGGCGTTGCTGGAATTGCAGAAGATGGGTGATCCGGCGAACAAAGTGGACTTGCTGGTGTTGGGAGATGGTTACACGGCGGCGGAACGCGGGAAATTTGAGCAAGACGCGCGGCGATTCATGGAGGCGCTGTTTTTGACCTCGCCGTTTCGCGAGCACCGGACGGACTTCAACGTGTGGGGGCTGTGCCCGGCGGCGGAGGAGTCGGGCGTGTCGCGGCCTTCGAGCGGAATTTATCGGCGGTCGCCGGTGGGCGCTGCGTACGACACGTTCGGCACCGAGCGCTATGTGCTGACCACGGAGAACCGGGCGCTGCGGGATGTGGCGTCGTTTGCTCCTTATGAGTTCATCGAAATTCTGGTGAACGGGCAGACTTACGGGGGCGGCGGAATTTTCAATCAGTTCGCGACGGTGGCGATCGATAATCTGTGGGCGGGGTACGTGGGCGTGCACGAGTTTGGACATCAGTTCGCCGGGCTGGCGGATGAGTACTATACGTCGGATGTGGCGTATCTGCCGGCGGAGAAGAAGACTGAGCCGTGGGAGCCGAACGTCACCGCGTTGCTCGATCCGGCAAATTTGAAGTGGAAGGATCTGGTCGCGACGGGCACACCGGTGCCGACGCCCTGGGATAAAGAGGAGTTTGATCGCTTCGAGCGGGACATCCAGCGGCAACGGAAAGAGCTGCGAGCGGCGGGAAAGCCGGAGGCGGAGATCGACGAGCTCTTCCGCAAAGAGCGCGAGAAGGAAGATGCGATGCTCGGTTCGCAGAAATACGCCGGGAAAGTTGGGGCATTTGAGGGCGCGAACTACGAGGCTAAGGGGTATTACCGTTCGGAGGTGGACTGCATCATGTTCACGCGGCATAACAAGTTTTGCGCGGTGTGCCGGCGCGCGATTGAGCGGGTGATTGGGATGTATGCGGGGTAGGGCAGTCTTACCGCCGAGACGCCGAGGGCGCCGAGAAGAGCTCTAGGAAGGGCTTAGGCGCGCGCGAACGAACTCTACGACTTCTGGCGTTACGTAGTTTGGCGGATGGATCGCGAACATTGGGCGATCGATTACGGGCTTCAGCGAGACGCTTTTCCAGGCTGGGTCCTTGGAGTTGGAGTTTTCGACGGAGTGAAGCAGGATGGCGTCGGCGCGATCGAGAAAGGTTTGCGCTGAGGCTTTGAAGTCGGCGGTTTGTGGGTCGAGCACGGTTAGATAGAGATCCGGTTTGATGAAGCGCAGGATGCTGTTCGATTCGATGATGACGTTTTGCGTGGAGGCTAGGATCTTGCGGATGCGAGGCATGGCTTCGGCGAGATGGCCTTGCTCGGTGCGGACCCACCAGGAGTGATCGGCGCCGGCGACCAGGAAGCGCGACGTGTCGGATTCGCCGGAGCGGTCCTTTTCTTCCGACACAGCCCAGGAGTGATCGGCCGTGGCACAGTCGCAGGCTTCGCCGTTAGCGGAGCAGACGCCGTGTCCGTATTGCGTGATTTTGAGGGCGGTCCAGTGGAAGCCAGGCAGAGCGGCGATTAGACCGACGACTACGCTGGTCTTGCCGACGCTGCGGGAGTGTCCGCCGATGACTAGGATGGGCATGAAGGCAGTTCTCAGTTCTCAGTTCTCAGTTGTCAGTTCTCAGTTCTCAGTTGTCAGTTCTCAGTTCTCAGTTCTCAGTTCTCAGTTCTCAGTTCTGGCATTAGATGCGGCAACGTTGCGTTTTTACATGGGGAATCGATACATAGGGAATCGATTTTGGAGCTCAGCGACTCTTCTTCGCTGAGCGCGATACGAACGCCAGTTCCTTAAGATACTCCCTTACTGGGCGCGCCGGGGTTCCCCAGAAGACGACGCCTTTTCCTCGGAGCACCTTCTTGGGCAGGATGCCGCATTGGCCTCCCAACATGGCACCGGCTTCGATGCGGGCGTGATCGCCGATGCCTACCTGTCCGCCCATGACGACGTTGTCTTCGATGGTGACACTTCCGGAGAGGCCGGTTTGAGCGGCGATGACGACGTTCTCGCCGATCTGGACGTTGTGGCCGATGTGCACGAGGTTGTCAATTTTCGTGCCGCGACGGATGCGGGTTTCGTCGAGGGCCCCGCGGTCGATGGTGGAGTTGGCGCCGATTTCGACATCGTCTTCGATCACCAGGCGTCCGATTTGGGGGGATTGCTCGTAGCGTCCAGTTTCAGAATCGCGGACGTAGCCGAAGCCTGCACTGCCGAGAACAGCGCCGGCCTGCACGATGACGCGGTCGCCGAGAGTTGTGTCCGGGTAGATGGTGACGTTCGGATCGAGGCGGCAATAGGGTCCGATCGCCACATCATCGCCGATTACCGAACCGGGGCCGATGGTGGTTTCATCGCCGATCTTGACGTATTCGCCGAGAATCGCGCGCGGGCCGATGGCTACGTTCTTGCCGAGCGCAGCGGACGCGGGAACGATGGCGGAAGGATGAATGCCGCGATTCGGGTCGGGGTCGCGGAGCAGCCGGGCGGCTCGGGCGAAGGTGAGGCGTGGCTGGGGGGAAATCAGGATGGGCTTGGAGGCGCTGGCGCTGGCGGCGAATTCTCCGGTCGCGAAATTCCCGGCGATTACGGCGGCGGCGGATGAGTGGAGGGCGGTGTCTAGATGCTGGGCATCCTCCACGAAGACCAGGCTATGGCTGGTGGCGGATTGCAGGCTGGAGACGCTGGTCACGGTGATGGAGTGGTCTCCGAGGAGGCGGCAGCCGAGCTTTTCGGCGAGATCGCGCAGGGTTTGTTTCATGGCCCTCTATTGTCGCGTACTCAGTACCCAGTCGCCAGTACTCAGTACCCAGAATCTATAGTGCAGACACTAGCGCCGAACCTAGGTCTCTGACCGCGTGAATTTGCACTTGAAGGGTTGTGGTCTCCCAGGTCTCAAAATCGAGACCTGGGGCACCGACTCTTGGTACGAGACGCGGCGTCATTGGTTCCTTCTAGTTTTATCTGACATGAAATATGGAAGAAGTGGGAGATTGGGACGATTTGTTTACTATTTGGTACCTCCCACCCCCCTCCCCCCTGGGTCTTATGGAATCATCGGGTTAAAGGGAGTTTTTTGCTTTGGTCTTTGAATCTAAAGGACTTATATTAAAGTATTCCGGAATAAGGACTTAGCGGAAACGGGCAGTGAAAAGTGGGAAAATACAGTAACCAGTACCCAGTACCCAGTACCCAGTACCCAGTAAGAGCCTCGCTGCAAACAAAAAGGAAAAAGGGTGCGAAAGTGATCCGCACCCTTTTTAAAGTGATCCGCACCCTTTTTGATGTCTAATTCTATTTTATCAAATTGGAGGGGGGGACAGGGACAGATTTTGGGGATTTATTTTCCGCGGCGGTGCAATGAGTTACGGGGAAAATGAGGGAAATGGGGGGTTGACAGGATTTTGGGAATCGAGATTTGGAAGCTGCGGGGCTGAGCCGTTCACTCAACTCCAAGGACGTCAAAATCCCCGCCCCTTCGGCTTTGCTCAGGATGACAATGGCTTCGCTTGGCGACGGCGACCACCGCCGCCCAGGTTAGCGCCCAAAAAACGGGCGCGAACCTGGGGCACCTTGCCGTTCACTCAACTCCAAGGACGTCAAAATCCCCGCCCTGTGTCTGCAAAGAACGCAGACACAAGGGCGGGGCACCCGCGGGAGTTGAGATGGGCGAAAGGCAAGTGAAGCGTCAGTAGAGCGGGGGCTGGCCTGGGGGGCGCGTTTTCCAGCGGCGGTGCACCCAGAGCCATTGGTCGGGATAGTGGCGGATGAAGTCTTCAATGACACTGGTGAACTTTGCGGTATTGGCGACGATGTCGGCCTCGTTATCGCCGGTGCGAATCAACTCGACGGCGGGATCGAAGCGCAGAATATATTTACGCAGTTTTGAATCCCACACCGTAAAGCCGGGGACGACGGCGGCGTCAGTACGCAGGGCAATGCGGGCGAGGCCGCTGGCGGTGCAGGCAGGGACACCGAAGAAATCAACGAACACACCTTGCGGCGGGGTCATGTTGGTGTCCATGAGGATGCCGACGGTTTCGCCGGCGCGCATGGCGGAGAGCAGGCCGCGGACGAAATCGTCTTTGTCGACGGTACGGTTGCCGTGCATGGTGCGGTAGCGCTGGATTAAGGCGTCGATGTAGGGATTGTCGAGCGAGCGCATGACGATCGACAGCGGATGACCTTGCAGCGAGTGCGCGAAAGCGGAGAGCTCCCAGGCTCCGAGGTGGCCGGTGAGAAACAGAACGCCTTTGCCGCGAGCGTAAGCGCGTTCGAAGTTTTCAAAGCCGTCATAGACGACGATGCGGGAAACATTTTCGCGGGTGTAGCGGGGGAAAAGGCAGACTTCGGCGAGCTGACGTCCGAGAGAAATGAATTCTCCGCGAACCAGGCGGCGGCGTTCGCGCTGTGGCATTTCGGGGAAGGCGAGAGCGAGGTTGCGCAGGGCAACGCGACGCAGGCGTCGGTGAACCGCATAGACGGTCAACCCCAGTGTGACTCCGATGGCGCGCGCCACGGGACGGGGGAGCACGCCCAGGATCTTTACCCAGGACCAGACTAGAGCGTACTCAAGGCGTTCTCGCAATGCAGTTGCCAGATGCCAGTTGCCAGTTGTCAGTTGTCCGGATACTGGGAACTGGCAACCGGCAACTGGATGCTACTTTGCTGCCTGCTGCGCCCACTTGGCTAGCGTGCTCAGGAAGGGGTAGGCGGCTTTGGGAGCTTCGATTTCTCCCTTGAGAGACGTCTTGAAGGGCACCATGCGGCCGTAGAATTCGCGGGTGCTGCCTTTATCCTGCTGGATGACGGCGCCGGAGAGCTCGAGTCCGGCGAAGAGGCCGCGGGAGCGCGAGTAGGTCAGAACCTCGGCCCTCATTTTCCAATCGGTATCGGCGGCGGCGTGGCGTCCGACGGGGCCGGCGGCGGCGCTGGCATCGGCGCCGAGTTTGAACTGGCTGGAGAGCAGGTTATTCATGCCATTCTTGTTCATGATCAGCATGACGAGATCGGTGGCCTGGGCGCCGATCTGCAAGCCGAAACTGCCACCGCCGATTCTGAAGAAGGCGGGTGCGCTCCAGCCTTTTTCAGTGCGGCAACTGGCAACGCCTTTGCCATAACGGCCGCCGACGACGAAGCCTGCGTTGAGCAGGGACGGAACCACGGCCACACATTCGGCCGAACCGAGTACTTCTTCGGGGATACGCTGGTCCGGGGCGGCCTGGATTTCGTCGAGCACGGTGCCGGCGGCCTCGACGCGTCCGGAAGCCTTGGTGTTGGCGTCGGGAGCCTTGGTGTCGTCGTCAGTATTGGCGGAAAGAATCGTCGTTTGGAAACATGTCAGGAAACAAACGAGCAGCAGAACGAGGAAATTTCGCATCATGCCTCACTTGGGAGCTAGGAGTGTAGATTTGTTGTCGTGTGTACTAACTCTGATTCTATTCGATGCGGGGCAGAAAGCGGGGGATACCAGGGAGTGATCAGGGTGAGTCAGGTGGAAGCCAGGTTTCAGAGTTTCAAGGTTTCAAGGAACCACGGGGCTCAATGCATCGCAAGTTCGTTGAAGGCAAAAAAAATGCGGGGCTGAAATCGGCGACCCTAATCTCCGTTTCCAACCCCGTCTCCCAGGTTCTGTGGTAGGTGAAGCGAGTATGCGGCAGGTGGGGAAAGCGGACAAGATTACGAGGGTCACTGTACTTTGGTAACCGAAGGAAGTTGACCAGTCCTGGAAAGTGATCGTCGCAGCGTCTTTGATTAGCTGCATTCGTGCAGGGTCCGTTTAGCCAGAGTCGAAGCAACCATCGGTACATCCCGGAATGCCAAGTTGGCTGGAGTGGGGCTGTCCCTGCGAGGTTGTTGGCGTAAAGGGGATTCCTCGACACCTAGGTTCTGGCTGTGCAAAATTGACCGTTCTTGAGACCGGTTCCGAGACTAGAGTGAGCTTCAAATCCAGGCAGCAACAGGAGGAGCCAATGTCAAACCGGCATTCTGCCACCAAACGCCACCGGCGCCCGAAGTCGGAGAAGCGTGCAGACTACACCGCAGGAACCATGGCGGCGGTGAGGCAACTCGACGAGGCGGCCAAAAAGCTGGCCCTGCCGACGAGGCCTACTTCGCCGTCACCAGCGAATGCGTGATGGCGTGGACGGAGAGGGCGATGCGATTCTGCACGCCGACTTTGCGCATCAGTTTCGCGACGTGAGCCTTCACGGTGCGCTCTTCGATGCCGAGGGCGGAGCCGATCTCTTTGTTGGAGCGGCCGGCAACCAGCATTTCGAGAACTTCCTTCTCGCGGTCGGTAAAGGTGATCCGGCCGGCGGGGAAGATGCGGCCCGGGGATGAGCTGACGCGTTCGATGAAAGTCGAGAGCACGCGGCGCGGAGCCCACACGGAGCCCTGATGCACGATGCGGAGAGCCTGGATAAATTCGGCTGGCGAGGCGGCCTCGTCGACGTAGCCTTTGGCGCCGGCGGCAATGGCTTTGAGGACACTTTCATCGTCCATGCCGGAGCCGGTGACGATGATGCGGAGGTCGGGCCGGATGGCTTTCATGCTGGCCATGATGTCGTACAGGTTCTGGCCACCGCGATTGCCGAGCAGGACGAGATCGATGGCCTGCAGTTGGCTAAGGTCGGCCAGCGAGGCGGAGACCAGCTCCAGATCGGGTTCGGTATCGAAGAGGGCCCGGAATCCCACGAATCGCAGCGGATCGCTCTCCACTACGGCGACACGTATCAGCGGTTTTCTGGCGACGGCAGCTTTCATTAAGGTTTCCCTGTTAGGATTGCATCCTGTCCAAGCTTGCCTGAACTAGCAAAGAATTGGAATGATTGGTGATCGAGACAAATTACGGGGGTAACCCCCAAAGTTAGGCACCAGAGGAGGGTCTGACCGTGAGCCGAAGGCGAATACAGCGATATTGTGCGGGGATTCTGGCGGTGGGCATGATGGCGGCGGGGCTGCGGTTGGCGCAAGCGCAAGCGTCTTATCAGCCGAAGTTTCCGGGCGATCCGGCGCGCTCGGAAGCGGAAGCGCAGGCGCTCGGCTATATGCGGACGGTGCTCCGGGCAGAGCACGCTTACAAGAAACGGCATGGCAAGTACGCGGAGTCGCTGGAGGCGCTGGCAGGGACCGGATCCCTCACCAAGCGCATGGCGCACACGACCGACCGCGGGGATTATATGGCCAGCTTCCGTCCCCACCACGATGGGTTCGTGCTCGCCATGACGCCCAAGCAGATGAACGGCGAACACCGCTCGTTCTATGCGGAAGAAGATGGGGCCATTCATGCGGACGATCAGAAGGCCGCGGATATGGATTCTCCGAAAGTGCAGTGAGCGGGTGGCGATGTGCTTGCGTAAGGACACGCCGTCGGCTGTCCGGGTGCACGCAGTTCGCCCAATTTTTATTCAATTGACGTCGTTGGGACGCGTCATTCGGAACCGGTGACCTTGGGGCTGGATGGTTCGTCGTCGCGATGTGCATCGTCGCGATGTGGAGCGTCGAGGTCGGAACGGGTAGGCCCGGGCTGGACGGTTTGAATCTGATCGGCGATGCGGCGGACCGGCAGTGGGCCAGCCTCGGTGCCGTGGCGTTTCAGTTCCTTGACGATGTCTTCCCGATCGCGCGCGCCATAGTCGCGGGCGAAGCGGGTCAGGGCCTCGGTCAGAATGTCGTGGTGGTGAATGTTTTCCAGACCCGGTTCCCGGGTGACATTCAGCCACAAGCGATGAAGCAGGACGACGTCCTCGTTCTTCATGCTGGGCGTGTGCGGACCGATGCGGAAGCTGTCGACAATGCCGTCGGGCTGGACAATCTGCAATACAAACTGCCGTTTGGGTTCCGGTATGGCTTCCCAGGCGCTGCCCAGGTTGAAGGCCTGCTCGGCAGTCGTCATTTTGCTGGAGAGGCCGGCGACGACGGCGGAAGACTCGAGGTTGTGGGCGGTCTGGGCGATGGCCGACCAGGGATCGCGAGCTGGCAGCACCAGGAGCGAGACCTTTTTGCCGACACTTTCGGCGACGGAGACGGCGCGCGTGAACAGGGTCTGCTCGTAATCGCTGAACATCTGCTCGGTGGAGAGGCCGTAAGCGGCGCTCCCGAACTGACTGATGCGGGCAGTCATTACGACCACGTCCTGCTCGTGGGTGTCGGTGCGCTCCAGCACCCAGCGCAGGTGGTTCAGGGTGTTGTAGTCGCGGACCGGGACGAGCACGTTGCCGGCGCGGATGCCGACGGTTTCACGCCCCACGCTTTCCGCCGGCTGTAGCTGGAACTGCTCCTTCATCTGCGCCGCGGTGTGGGCGTGTTTGCGGCGATTCACCTTTTCGGAGAAGGTGAAGATGGCGAAGAAGACTGCCGAGAAAATCAGGCCGCTCACCGTGGCTACCGACTTGGTGAAGAGATTGACGATGGCGGTGGCGAGCAAAACCATCCCGACCGAGGCCAATCCGATCGGGATCTCGACCCCAAAGAGGTGGAGATTGGGCGGCATTTTCCAGGTGCGCTCACCCTTATAGCGGTAGCGCAGAACCAGCATGGAGACGGTTTTGAAGACGAAGCTCCAGACCACGCCGAAGGCATAGGCTTCACCGAGGGTGTAGATGTTGCCCCAACTGACGATGATGGTGAAGAGCTGGAGCCCGACGATGAGGTTGATGATGCGATAGGTGGTCCCGTATTTTTTTTGCGGACGACGGAACCAGTCGGCGAGCACGCCGTCTTCGGAGACGCGGTTGAGGACGCCATTGGAGCCGACGATGGCGGTGTTTACGGCGCCGGAGAGGATGAGGAATCCGACCACCACCACAAAGGCGCGGAAGGCCAGGCGCAGCACCTGCGGGCCGACCATGTGCATGGCGAGTCCGGCGATCAGGTTGTCGCTGTATACCCTGGTGCGGACATCGTCGGGGATCAGCATGACCGCCAGCAAAGAGACGAGGCCGGTGAAGACGAAGCTGTACATGCCGATGACGATGGCGGTGCGCTTCAGGTTCTTCAGTTTGGGATGCGCGAGTTCACGATAGACCTGGGCCAGCGATTCTTCGCCGCTCATGGCGAGTACGGAGTGTCCGAAGCCGATGATGAGTCCGAGAATGGCGAAGGTGTGCGGCAGGCTGCTGTGTTTCCAGAAGCCGAGGGATTCCTGGCTGTAGTGGATGTTGGCGAGGGTCGGGAAAGGCGGCAGGTGGCCGCCGACCTTCCACAAGGTGAAAAAAGACCAGCCGAGCAGCAGCACGACCATGACGGTCGTGATCTGCATGACCCAGAGAGCCTTTTCGCTGGACTCTTCGATGCCCTTGATGTTCTCCCGCCAGTAATAGACGGTGACCGCCACCGCGAACAGCACCGCGGTGGTGTTGACACCGACCTGCGGCGTGCCGTTGAAAAGATGGTGAACGGCGGAGGGGATCCAGCCATGGGAGTCGGCGATGGCGATGGTGTCGTTGATCAGGCCGGCGATGTACTGTCCCGCGGAAACGGCGGAGACGGGGCCGGTCAGGATGTAATCGAACATCAGGGCCGAGACGCTGAGCTTGGCGAGCGTGCCGCCGAGAGCTTCCTTGACGACGCGATAGACGCCGCCGCGCACGAACATGGAGCAGCTTTCCACGTAAACGGCACGGACAGCGAACGCGAACAGCATCACGCCCAAAACGAACCATGGCGCGCTTTTGCCGATCGCCTGTTCGGCGATGCCGCAGGCGTAGAAGGCGGAAGAACCGAGATCGTTGAGAATGACGGCGGCGGCTCGCCAGTAGGAGATGAAGGTGAGCATCACCGAGGTCGCCACCACAATGCGAACCCGGTTGGAACCTAGGGGTGCGTTTGACGTTGACGACATGCAGCGGTAGCTTTAGCGGCTGTTTTCGTCCTTCCTGTCCAATAGGGTTCCGACGTCTTCGACGAATGTTAGTACCAGCACAACTGCGGTCCCGGCCCACCCGGCGACAAACATGTACTCCAGAATCTTAATCAGTAGAACGGTGAAACTCATGACCACGCTATGGTATCCGATTGGCGCGGATTCGGCGCTGGATTTATTGAGGCCGGTAGTGGGCTATTTTACTTGTTGCTGAGCTGCGCGCCCCGAGCTGCGAGCTTCGAGCAAACCGGTTGCCCCCTCAGTTCGCAGCCCGAAGTTCGCGGCTCAAGCTCTGTTTGCTATCCTGTTGCGTGCTTGGAATCCATCGAAGAGCGTGGGGGCTGACGCTGGTTTCGGCCGTCCTGCAAGTTGTGATCTTTCCGCTACCGGGGCTCTATGGGCTGGCTTGGGTCGCGGTGGCGCCGCTGCTGGTCGCGATCTTGCGGGCGCGTGCTCCGGAGACTCTGCAATTGCAACTGCAAACGAACGACCAGGCGCGTTTGCTGCCCGCCACGCCGTGGCAGGGGTTCGTACTGGGCTACGTGTGCGGCATTCTGTGGTTTGCCGGGGTCTGCTATTGGGTCTTCGACACCATGCATCGCTATGGCGGATTGCCGATTCCGGCCGCCCTGCTGGCGCTGATTTTGTTCTGCATGTATGTCGGGCTTTATCACGGGATGTTTGGGCTGCTGCTGGCCCTGGTCGCGGGATCGAACAACTCTGGGTCGAAGCCCGCTGCATTGGGAGCGTCGATGCGGCGCGCGCTGGTGGCCGCTCCGTTTCTTTGGGTTGCGGTGGAACTCGCACGGACGCGGATTACGGCGTTTCCATGGGAGCTTCTGGGATACTCGCAGACCGGAAATTTTGCGCTCACGCGGATTGCGACCCTCACCGGCGTGTACGGACTCTCATTTGAGATTGTGCTCGTGAACAGCGTGTTCGCGGCGGCGTTTCTGGTCGCGAAGGAGCAGCGGAAGCGGCTGCTGGCGGCGGCCTGTGTGGCGGTGGTGATCCTGCAGGCGGGGCAGTGGCTGGCGCCTGCGCCGGTCGCGACGGATCACACCGCGCTTTTGGTGCAGCCGAATATTCCGATTCAAACCGGGGAGATGTGGACGAAGGAATATTTTCAGAGCACGCTGCGGGACTTGACCGCAATGAGTTTGCATCCCGCCGGAGAAAAGGCGGGGCAGCGTTACGATTTGATTGTGTGGCCCGAGTCGCCTTCACCGTTTTACACGAACGATCCTCTGTTTCGAGATGCGGTGAGCGCGCTGGCAGTGCATTCGGGGACGTGGGTGGTGGCGGGCGCAATCGGAATCATGCCCGCAATGCACAGCGGCGGACAAAGTTCGCAGATTTTCAACTCGGCTGCTCTGGTTAATCCGCAGGGAGAATGGGTTGGGCGCTACGACAAAGTGCATCTTGTGCCCTTCGGGGAATATCTGCCGTTTCCGCAATTGCTGGCGTTTGCTGGAGGGCTGACTAAAGAGGTAGGAGAGTTTCAGCGAGGTGGGTCGCGAGCGCCACTGGATGCCGGAGGCCAGCGGTTCGGAATGTTTATCTGCTATGAATCGATCTTTCCCGATGAAGTGCGGCAGGGACCGTTCGAGGGCGCGCAGGTTTTGCTGAATGTCTCGAATGACGGCTGGTACGGCGACTCCGGCGCCTGGAAGCAACACCTGCAGCAGACGCAAATGCGGGCGATCGAAAATGAGCGGTGGCTGCTGGCGGGGACGAATACGGGGATGACGGCGTCGATCGATCCGGACGGAAGGATCGTGGCGGCCACCGAGCGCAACATTCGCACCGCGCTGGCGGCGCCTTACGCGCTGAGTTCGGGCACCACGTTTTACACGCGGCATGGCGACTGGTTCGCATATCTGTGTGCGATAATTTCAGCAGGCGCGATACTGGCGCGTTTTGTATTTCGCTATGTAGCAGGTCGTTAGTCGTCAGTCGTTAGTCGTTGGCAAGAGCTCGCGGACGACTAACGACTAGCGACCAACGACTGGCGGCTGAGAAAAGGCCAAGTGATCAACGATGCTAGATGAACTGGAACAGCAATACACTTCTTTAAAGAGCAAGGTTCACGACCTGCGGGAGTATCTTTGACGCCGGTAAGCTGCGCCAGCAGTTCGCCGAGATCGAAAAGCAGGCGTCGGATCCCAATCTGTGGTCGAATCCTGAAAGATCTCAGCTGGTAATGCGCGAACGGAAGCGCCTGGAGAGCATGTTGTCGCTGGAAGGCGACTTGGTGCGCCGGACCGACGACATTGCCACCTATTTCGATCTGGCGGGCGAGGGCGAGAACGTCTCCGCCGACTTACAGCGCGACCTGGATGCTCTCGGCGAACTGGTGGATCGAGTCGAGACCGAGACGCTGCTTTCGGGCGAGACCGACAGCTTGAATGCGATCATGACGATTCACCCTGGGGCGGGGGGAACGGAATCGCAGGACTGGGCGGAGATGCTGCTGCGCATGTATCTGCGCTGGGCGGAGCGGCAGGGATTCAAGACCGAGATGTATGACTACCAGCCGGGAGAAGAGGCTGGAATCAAGTCTGCGACATTTTCGGTTATTGGCCAGTATGCGTTTGGCTATTTGACCAGCGAGATTGGGGTGCACCGGTTGGTGCGGATTTCGCCGTTCGATCAGGCGAAGCGGCGGCATACCTCGTTTGCCAGCGTGTATGTTTCGCCCGAGATTGACGACAGTATCGAGGTCAACATCAAGCCGGATGATATTCGGATTGACACTTACCGCTCGAGCGGCAAGGGTGGACAGCACGTGAATACGACCGATTCGGCGGTGCGGATCACGCACATTCCGACGGGCCTGGTGGCCAATTGCCAGAATGAGCGCTCGCAGCATAAGAATAAGGAAAAGGCGATGAGCATGCTGCGTTCGAAAATTTACGAATTCGAACTGGAGAAAAAACGCGAGGTCACGAAAAAGATTGAGGATTCGAAACTGGATATCGATTTCGGCTCGCAGATCCGGTCGTATGTGCTGCAACCTTACCGGATGATCAAGGATCACCGTACGAAGCTGGAGATCGGAGACGTGGATCGTGTGCTGGATGGCGATCTGCGGCCGTTGATGCAGGCGTATCTGCGGATGCGCAGGGGGGAGAAGAAGGCATGACCCAACGATCGAGCGCCGGGCGTCCCCGCCCGGCTCCGGCAAGCATCTCTCTGGCCGGGCGAGGACGCCCGGCGCTCCACTGCATGGCGATCGTGGACGCGATGAGTATCCTTACCCACCGGGGCCGCAGAGGCACACGGAGGGAACCGCCAATTTGCGCGAGCGGCACTTTATGAAAGTGAAAAAGAAGACTTCGCTGAAACCGCCGCATCTTCGCCCTCCACACCTTGGACCTCGCCTGCAGCGCGCTTTTCGCTATGCCGCGGAGAAACACGCCGGGCAGACGCGGAAGCAGTCGGCGGTGCCTTATCTCTCGCATCTGATGGCGGTTGCGTCGCTGGTACTCGAAGCCGGCGGCGACGAAGATATGGCGATCGCGGCGCTGCTGCACGATGTGGTCGAAGATTGCGGGGGCATGCCGAGGCTGCGCGAAATCCGCAAGCAGTTTGGCGCGCGGGTAGGGAAGATCGTGGAGGGTTGCACGGATTCATTCGGCGAGCCAAAGCCGGAGTGGGTGGAACGGAAGAAAGACTATCTGAGCGAAGTGAAGCACGCCGATGTTGAGACGAGGCTGGTGTCGGCGTCCGACAAGCTGCACAATGTGCGCACCATTCTGGCGGATTACCGGCAGCACGGGGAAGCCATCTGGACGCGGTTTTCGGGAAAAAAGGAAGGCACGCTCTGGTACTATCGCGCCTTGAGTGACGAATATCAGCGGCGAAATCCGAACCGCATTACGCGCGAACTGGAAATTGTAGTAGCGGAATTGGAACGGGCGACGGGCCAGAAACCGCGGGCTTCGAAAGAGTCTGGGAACGAGTTCGTGAAGAAGTTCGCGAAGAAGTCCGTGAGAAGAAAGCCGCAGCCGATTCCGGGAGATGAATGATGCCCCGAATGCTTGATCTGATCCGCAATTCCGAGGTTCCGTCGAACCTGATGCAATCGGCGGCGCGGGGAGCGCTCTCGGTGCCGCCGCAAGAGACGATTGAGATTTTGGTCTATCTGGCGCTGCATCACAAATTGTTTAGTGAGCGGGCGCGCCTGACGCTGGCGGGCTGGGATGAAAAAGCTAGTTTAGCCGCGGCGGCCGATCCCAAGACCAGCCCCGAGGTGCTGGGATATTTTGTTTCTCCGGAGAACGTGAGGACCCGGCTGCTGCCGGCACTGGCGGAGAATCCGTCGATAAGCGAAGAGGCGCTGGACGGGCTTGCGGTGTCAGGGTCGCGTTCGGTGGTGGATGCTTTATTGACGAGCCCGCGGGTGATGAGCTCTCCGCGGCTGTTGCAGGCGTTGCAGTCGAATGCCAGCCTGCGTCCCAATGAGCTCGCCGAGATGGGAAAGAAGCTGGCCGCTTTGGAAGCGAGTCCGGCAGCAGCGTCGGGCGCAACTGAAGCGGACGCACCCGATGAGGTTGTCGAGGGTGCAGTCATAAAGTATCTGGAAGAGAACGCGACGGAACTGGCTGCCGAAAAAGACAAGCCGTTCCAGCCGATCGGAATGGCGCACGAAGATGTGAGCGGCGAGGCGGCGCACGAAGCTGGGACCCAAGCTGCCGCTGCCACGCCGAATGCAAATGCTGACGCGGCCAAAAGCGCAGCGGTTAAATCGGCGACGGTGGCAGCGGGAAAGTCAGCGGCGGCGGCAGCCGCTGCGCATGCCAAGAAGCATCCAGTAGTCGGTCATGAGGAAAGGCGCGACAGCACGCTGCAGAAGATTTCCAAGCTCGACATCAAGGGCCGGATCTCGCTGGCCATGCGCGGCAGCAAGGAGGAACGGTCGATTCTGATTCGCGACGGCACCAAACTCGTGGCGCTGGCGGTGCTGGAGTCGCCCAAAGTTTCGGATGGCGAGGTGGAAGGTTTTGCGCTGCAGAAAAATGTGCTGGAGTCGGTGCTGCGCGCGATTCCGATGAAACGGCGGTTTGCGAAAAATTACAACATCACGCGCAATCTGGTCTACAACCCGCGCACGCCGCTCGATCTCTCGCTGGGATTGATGAAGGGTCTGCTGATTCACGACCTGAAGAATCTGTCGGGGAACAAAGAGGTTTCGGACACGATTCGCAAGCTGGCGCTGCGCATGTTTAAGCAGAAGATGGAAAAGAAAGGCTAGTACCCAGTACCCGGTAGCCAGTACCCAGAAGAGAGACATAGGACAACACTTTTGCTTCACTGGTTACTGAGCACCGGGTACAGGGTACTGTTTTAATGAAGCAATCCGATCCTATTTACGAACTGTTAGCGCGGGCGAAGACGATTGCCGTGGTGGGATTGTCCGAGAGTCCGATGCGGCCGAGTCACGGCGTTTCCGCGTACATGCAGGCGGCCGGATACAAGATTATCCCGGTGAATCCGCAGATTGCGGAGGCGCTCGGGGAAAAGTCATATCCGTCGCTGCTTGAGGTGCCGCTCGAACTGCGGGAGAAGATCGATCTGGTCGATGTGTTCCGGCGGCCGGAGTATGTGGATGAGATCGTGGAGCAGGCGATTCAGTTGAAGATTCCGGCGATCTGGCTGCAGGAAGATGTGATCAACGAACGCGCGGCGGAGAAGGCGCGAAAGGCTGGAATCTTTGTGGTGATGGATCGCTGCGTTTTGAAAGAGCACCGGGCGAGATTCGGGTAACGAATCGCAAGCGCATCAGGCGTTGTTGTGCGAACCTGATTCCGTTCGGCGCGCCTTCACCAGGATCACCGTGGCATCGTCGCGCAGGCCAGTTCCATTCGCGAACTTCCTGACATCTGCGAGCAGACCGTCCAGAGTAACGTCGGGTGATTGCATCTGGGCGAGAAGACGCTCCTCGCCGTACTCCTCGCCGGAATCATTGCCGGCAGAATCGATGTCCGCCTCGGTGATTCCATCGGAGTAAAACGCGATGCGCGAATGCTCGCCGAGCGTCACTTCCGTCTCCGAGAATTTGCTGGCTGAAATCCCCAGCGGCAGGCCGTGCTCGTGATTGATCCAGCGGTGACCGGAAGGCTCGACGAGCAGCGGCGCCAAATGGCCTGCGTTCGCGATCCGCAGAAGGCGGCTGGACGGGTCGAGTTCGGCATACACCATGGTGACGAAGCGGCCGCTGGGAAAATCCTCGATCATCATGTTGTTGAGGCGTGTCAGGACCTCGGCGGGCCCAGAGGCGGTTTGTGCGAGCGAGCGCAACACGCCGCGGGTGGCGGACATAAGCAGCGCCGCCGCCATGCCTTTGCCGGAGACGTCGGCGAGAACCAGTCCCCAGCGTCCGTCGCCGAGCGGGATAAAGTCATACCAGTCGCCGCCGACCGAGCCCGCCATAATCGAAAGCCCGGACACCGCGAACCCCGGGATCAGAGGAGAACTGCGGGGCAACAGAGCCTGCTGAATGGAGCGAGCTTCTTCGGCCTCGCGGCTCATGCGTTTGCGCTGTTCGCGCTCATCGCCAAAGCGCCGGGCGTTGTGCACCGCGACGGCGACGTGATCGCACAATGCTTGCAGCAGCCGCAGTTGATCGGGACAAAAAGCGTTGAGCTCGCAATGGGACGCGGTGAAAACTCCGACCAGATCACCCTCGCGTTGTAGCGGGATGGCGACTTCGGAGCGCGTACTCGGCTCGCAGGCCATGTAATAAGGGTCGCGGGTGACGTCGGGAGCATAGTGCATTTTGCCAGTGGCCGCGACGTGTCCCACCATTCCGACGCCTATCTTCAGGTGATGGCCCTTGCCGTGAACGGAGCAGCCGCGAACCCCGGCCAGTACGAATTCAGATTGATCAGGATCGCGCAGATATAGGTTGATTTCGACGCAGCCGAGCGATGCCGCAACCTCGTCGACGATCCGCGGAACCAGCTCTTCAATGTCGAGAGTGGAGGTGATGCGCTGCGCGAATTTTTGCAGGCGCACCAGTTCCGCTACCCTCAGAGCGGCTGTTTCAGGTAGAGGTTGACTGGAGAAGCCGAAATCCATGAGCGGGCTGGTGGCCACGACGAAACCCTCCTGCCGGACGATTGCAACTGGTCTTTAATACTCTCCCATAAGATTGCAAGAATCAGGTCTCAGATTCTCTTTTTGTTCGGCTTGATTTCGGCTGTTTGAGGCGTTTGATTTCTTCCAGGCGTTCGCGAATCCTCTTTTCCACTCCTTCATTCGTGGGGCGATAGTAGACGCGATCGCGCAGGCTGTCAGGCAGGCACTGCATGTCGGCGACCTTGTCCTTGGTGTCGTGGGCGTATTGATAGTCCTTGCCGTAGCCCAGGCCTTTCATCAGGCTGGTGGGGGCGTTGCGCAGGTGCAACGGGACGGGTTCGGCGGCGGTTTGCTCCACGTCCTGCCGAACCGCGCCGTAGGCGGTGTAAAGCGCGTTCGATTTGGGCGCGACCGAAAGATACACGACCGCTTGCGCGAGCGCGAGGTTGCCTTCGGGCATGCCGATGAAATCGACGGCGTCACGAGCGGCCATGCACAGCGCGAGCGCGTTCGGTTCGGCGAGGCCGATGTCCTCGACCGCCATGCGGACGACGCGCCGCGCGATGTACAGCGGATCTTCTCCCGCTTCGAGCATGCGAGCCAGCCAGTAGAGGGCGGCGTCCGGATCGCTGTTGCGCACCGATTTGTGCAGCGCGGAGATGATGTTGTAATGCTCTTCTCCGCCTTTGTCGTAGAGCAGAACGCGCTTCTGGAGGGCTTCCTGGATGGTTGCTTCGGTGATTGTGGTGGTCGCAGACGGAGACGCGGCAAGCCGTGTCTCTTTATCCGGCGAGACGGTTAGCGCGGCGGCAACTTCGATTACGTTGTAGGCGCTGCGGGCGTCGCCGCTTGAGTACGCGGCAATTTTGCGAAGCGCGTCGTCAGAGGCTTCGAGATGCAACTGGCCGAGACCACGCTCGGTATCGTCGAGTGCGCGGCGCAGAAGAACAACAATCTGGTCTTCGGTCAACGGATTCAGCACATAGACGCGGCAGCGCGAGAGCAGCGCGGAGTTGATTTCGAAGGACGGATTTTCGGTGGTAGCGCCGATCAGGCGAATGCTGCCTTTCTCTACGTGCGGGAGAAAGGCATCCTGCTGGGCTTTGTTGAAGCGATGAATTTCATCGACGAAGACGATGGTGCGTGTGCCGTACTGGCGGGCGCGGTCGGCATCGCTCATGACCTGCTTGATTTCCTTGATGCCGGCCAGAACGGCGGAAAACTCGATGAAGTCGGCCTTGGTGATGCGGGCAATAATCTTGGCGAGAGTGGTCTTACCGGTGCCCGGAGGGCCCCAGAAAATCATCGATGTGGGGTCGTCGCGCTCGATTTGCACGCGCAGCGGTTTGCCGGGGCCGACCAAATGCTCCTGCCCGACGAATTCATCGAGCGTGCGCGGTCGCATGCGGTCAGCCAGCGGGCGCGCGCCTTGGGCGGCGGGATCGTCGTTCGGGATGGGCGCGAAAAGATTCATGAGTTCACAAGATCATTTCACCATAGAAGGGATTTGGTAATTTTGTAATCTGTAATTTTGTAATTTGAAACTCAGCCCCACACCACTTGATTTTAGATTTTCAAATTACCAAATTACCGGATTACCAAATTACAAAATTCACTTCCGGTTTCGTGCTGCCTCGTACAGCACTATGCTGGCGGCGACTCCGGCGTTGAGCGATTCGACTTGGGTGGCATGCGGGATCGCCAGGGTTTCGTCCATTTGGCGCGTGAGTTCACGGGACAGACCGGCGCCTTCGTTGCCGATGAAGATTGCAAGCGGCAGAGTCCATGAGATCTGGGGCAGCGGAGTTCCCTGGTGCGACGAAGTTGCGAGCAGGCGAACGCCGTGCGCGCGCAGTAGCGGGAGCAATTCCGCGGAAGCGATCTGCAAGAAAGGCAAGCGGAAGATCGAACCCGCCGAACCGCGCAGAACTTTCGAATTGTAAGGACTGACGGTTCCTTCAGTCAGAAAAATTCCGGCGGCGCCAAAGGCTTCGGCGGAGCGCAGAATCGTGCCCAGGTTGCCGGGGTCCTGCAGGCCGGCCGTTACGACGAACGGGCCGCCGCTGCGGCGGTCGAGCATTTGAGCCGAAGAGAAAGCCGGCAGCTTGAGCAGGGCCGCCACGCCTTGGGGCGCGTCGCTCGGCACAATCGAGTTGAAGAGTGCATCCGGCAAGACGAACGTTTCGGTGCGCGAGTTGATCTGGGGCAGAAGTTTTTCGGCGAGAGGGCGGGCCGATTGGCTGAAGAATACGCTGTTCAGATGCTGGCCGCTGCGCAATGCTTCTTCGAGCAGTTTGACGCCTTCGATGGCACACTCACCCTGGGCCGTCAGCTCGGCACGGCGGAACGCGAGCCGCAGTTCTTTCAGCCGCTGGTTGTGGCGGCCGGCGACGGGGCGCAAGCGGTCCGCTTGCTGGCGAGTTCGCACGGCCTTCGCGTCTTGCTTCATGGATTAGGTTCCAAGTGCAGGATACGATCAGGATAATACTAGTACCGGGTCGGGCTTCGGCCAAAGCTCGTGGTATGGTACATTTCATTGTTTAAGCGAACAGTGTTTAAGCCGACAATGCTCACGCCGACAGCGTTCACGCCGGCGATCGGGAAGGAACCAGAGTGCGCGCCGAGATCCTGAAAATTGATGCCGTAACGCCCGAAGTTTCGCTGATCAAGTATGCCGCCGAACAAATTCAGGCCGGGCAGGTGCTGGGCATGCCGACCGACACGTTCTATGGTCTGGCGGCGGACCCTTTCAACCTGCGCGCGGTGGAGCGCGTCTATGAGATCAAATCGCGTTTACGGCACAAGCCGCTCTCGCTGCTGATCGAGAACGTGGACCAGGCGGAAGAATTTGCGCGTCCCTTGCCGGATGATTTCCATCTTCTGGCGCGGCGTTTCTGGCCGGGGCCGCTGACCATGATTGTGCCGGCAGCGTCGCATCTACCGCTGAAGGTAACCGCGAATACGGGGAACGTGGCGCTGCGCGTGCCGGCGGCCGAAATTCCGCTGGCGGTGGTGCGGGCGGCGAAAATTCCGATCACGGCGACCTCCGCCAACCTGAGCGGCGCGGCCGAATGCACGACCGCGGAGCAGGTGCAGGAGCAGTTGCAAGGCCGCATCCCGTTGATCGTGGACGGCGGGAAATCGCCGCGGACAATTTCATCGACGATCGTGCACTTCAAAGAAGACGGTACCTGGCAGATTCTGCGCGAAGGCGCGATTCCCGCCAAGGATATTGTCGAAGCGTTATCTTGAGGAAGGTTTCAATGTTTCAAAGTTTCAATGTTTCAAGGTTGCAATCTTTAAACTGACACTCCGATTGGCCCTCCGACTGATCCTCCTTGAAACTGATCCTCCTTGAAACTTTTAAACCTTGAAACCCGGGTCCATATTCATGCGTTGGTGGCTACTGCTGTTTTTGGCGGTGGTGGGAGCGCTGTTGTTATTTTTCGGCATTACCGGGTTGCGCATCGTGCGCGCCGCCGCCGAAGCCCCCGCGAACAAAGCGGATGTGATCGCTATCTTCGGAGCTGCCGAGTACGCGGGACATCCTTCGCCGGTTTACCGGGCGCGGCTCGATCACGGTTACGAATTGTTTCAGAAGGGAATGGCGCCGGTGGTGATCACGACCGGCGGATCGGGACAGGATCCGGATTTCAGCGAGGGCGGCGTGGGCCGAGACTATCTGCTGCGGCGCGGCGTGCCGGAGCAGGCTCTGATCGCGGAGACGCAAGGCTCCGATACGGCGCGGTCGGCGGCGCGGGTGGCCAACATCATGCGCGCGAACGGCATGAGGACTTGCATTGCGGTGAGCGATGCGTATCATGTGTTTCGCATTCGCGCCTTGCTGGAGCACGAAGGCGTGCAAGTGGAGTTGGCTCCCAGGCCAGAGTCGCGTCCGCGCTCTCTGTGGGAGCGGTTCGAGGCGGTGATGCGCGAGGCCGCGAGTTATCTGGCGTGGAAGGCCGGCTTGCCGTAGGGAGCTGCGAGCTACGGGCTGCGAGCCTCGAAGCAGGCAGACTAATCGCAGAGTTTCGGTGATTCGCTTGCCCCATTTCGGCGCGTGCGAGACGAGGCAAGCCTCGTCTCTACAGAAGCGGCTGGTGCTCGCGGCTCGAAGCTCGTAGCCTGGTTCCTACCATCCCATCTTCTCTCGCAAATTTATGACATGCGCTGCGTGATGGCGCCCGTGCCAGGAGTAGAGTGCGAGAGTTTTTTCGAGCGACATGGGCCCCAGTTCAGGATGGCGAAAGGTGCGCTTCCATTCCGCGTCGGTCAACTTGCGGAGCATCATCATCCAGCGCTGGTGCAGGGAATCGAGCAAGGCCAGCGACACTTCGATCGGGGCGTGGCTGGCTTCGGGCAGCTCGGCCCAGAGATTTTCCAGGTACGGCTTGATGGTGGGCTCGTCTTCGGTGAGCGCCAGCTTGAAACGAATGTAAGAATTCATGTGGCTGTCGGGGACGTGATGGGCCACCTGGCGCAGCGTCCAGCCACCGTCGCGGTAAGGAGTATCCAGTTGCTGGTCCGAAAGTCCGCGGAGAGCGGCACGCAAACGGGCGGGAGTCTGTTCGATATCGGCCAGGTATTGCTGTTTTTGTTCTGCTGTAAGCGGGCCGGAGTAAGAAAACTTTCCAATTGGATAGCGCGGGTCAGACATGAATTCTCCTCCGGAGGGGTAGATGAGTTCGAGATGAAATGCGGTGCAGAAAAAAGTGCGCAGAGAAAAACAGCCCGCTAGCGATTAACGACCAACGACCAACGACTATCTCACCATAGCCAAAATGCGGACAGGAGCCTCGCCAGTTTTTTTGTTCCTTGCCGGGGCGACGATGACGAGCGAACCGGTCGCAGGCAGCGAGGTGAAGCGCGCCGTTCCTTCCACCACATAGCTTCCGTGGAGGGCGAGCTGCTGTGCCAGGGTGCGGTCGGAGGCCAAGTTGACCTGCGTCTCGACGGCAAAGCCGATGGTGTAGCGAGCGTCGATGAGGAACACAGCCGCGTCGCGGGCCATTGGAAACGCTGTTGTGGACAGGGCATCGCGCGTGCCCGCGCGGCGGATGGCGACGACGGCGCCTTGCGGAATCATGCCGTGCTGCGATTCCCACGCGGCGATATCGTCGAGAGAAATCTGCGGGCTGCCGTCGACAGCTACACCCGTTGCGTCCAAATCCATAACTACCAGCGGAGCCACGAGGCGCTCAGGCGGAATCTGGCCGGCGGCCCAAGTTCCGGGAATAAGCGCATCGGGAGCAATGATGCGGGTTCTGGATTCCGTCGCCGTGGCATGCGCCGCGGTCGCATTTTGCCCATCGGTCAGGTCCACCACGTGCGAATAACGGTCCTGCTGCGTGGAGCCGGGACGCCGGTCGGCGAACAGCAGAATGGCCAGCACGAGCGCGTAAGCGATGATGAAACTGCGAATCCGCATTCAATTCCTTAGCCGGAAGTTAGTAAGACGCAAGTCTAGCCTGTATTGTTGCCCGCAGGGGGCGCCCAGTTCAATCCACGGTTGGACATGACCCAGCGATTGACTTTGAATGCTTGCTGGTGGAGAGCCGGGCGTCCCTGCCCAACCGCTTGGCTCCTCAAGGACGGGCGAGACGCCCGTCCCTCCACTACAACTACCGCATTCGAGTAGCAAACTTTCGTTTCCGGTGCAATATTTCGGGCCGGATGGGCCAGGGGTTAGAATACAGTTAACGTTTCCAGCAGTGTTCCGGGCCCCTTGCAATCGCCGATTTCGATTCAGGCTGGGGCGCCTGTGCCTGCTGGCAGGAACTGAGGATTGATGCAGTTCGGCTACCAGGAAAAGGTTTCCGCCATCCGGCTCACCGCCGTGCAGTACGCCGTGCTGTTTATTTTTCTGCTTCTGGCCTACGGACTGTGGCGGCTGCAGGTGATGGAGAACGGCAAGTACGCGCAATTGGCGGAGCAGAATCGCGTTCGCAATGTGCCGATTCTGGCGCCACGCGGCAAGATTCTGGATCGCGAAGGCCGCATCATTGTCGACAACTACCCCTCGTTTTCCGCGCTGCTGCTACGCGATTCCACGCGCGATCTGAACGCGGACGCGGATGCCATCGCCAAGGGGCTGCACTTGAACCCGGACGAGGTGCGGCTGCGCATCAAACGCGCGTCGTGGATGCCGCAGTACGAGCCGATTTTCCTGAAGGAAGATATCACGCCCGACGAATTGGCGTTCATCGAGGCGCACAAGAACGAGCTTCCAGAACTTGAGACCATCATGGCGCACCGGCGGCTGTATCCGCGCAACGGATTTATGGCGCACCTGATCGGCTACGTGGGCGAAGTGACCGAGGACATGCTCAACCAGCCGCAGTTCGAACTCTATTCGCCCGGCGACGTAGTCGGCGTGAGTGGAGTGGAGAAGCAGTACAACAATATCCTGATGGGCAAGAACGGATTCCGGCGCGCGATCGTGAACAGCCACGGGCGGGAAGTCGGGCGGCTGGACGAAACGCCGGCGGAGCCGGGCAAGCAGCTCAAGCTGACGCTGGATCTGGATTTGCAGATCGCGGCGGAACAGGCGATTGAAGGCAAGAACGGCGCGATCGTGGCGATGGATCCGCACACCGGCGAAATCCTGGCGATGGTGAGCCGGCCGACTTTCGATCCCAACGATTTTGCGGTGAAGATTTCACGGGACGAGTGGAACAAGCTGATCGACGATCCCGACAAGCCGCTGCTGAACAAGGCAATTCAGGCGCAACTCGCGCCCGGCTCGACGTTCAAGGTCATCATGTCGTTTGCCGGGTGGCAGGAAGGGATTGCCCAGACGCTCCACGTAAACTGCACTGGGGGCGCCTCGTTCTATGGCCGGCGTTTCGCATGCTGGGTGAAAAGTGGCCACGGCGGGGTCGATCTGCCGAGGGCGATCTACCAGTCCTGCGATGTTTTCTTTTACACGCTGGCGGAAAAGCTCGGCATTGATCGCATTGCAAAATACGCGACCGCCCTTGGATTGGGGCAGAAGACCGGTATTGACCTGCCCAATGAAGCGAGCGGCGTGATGCCCTCGGAAGAATGGAAGATCCGCAATTTCAAGCAGAAGTGGTTCGCCGGAGAAACGATTTCGGTGGGCATTGGCCAGGGCGCGGTGGCGATCACCCCGGTGCAACTGATGCGCGCAGTTAGCGCCATCTCGTCGGATGGCCGCATGGTGGTGCCGCACGTGATCAATCCCACGAACCTGCCGGCGGGGTTTGTTGAGACCACGAACTATACGGAAGTGAAAAATATTCCGATTGACCCGACGGGATGGAACACCATCACCGACGCGATGGGCCGGGTGTTGTTGCCGGAAGGCACGGCTCCGTCCGCGCACATTCCAGGAATGGACATCGCGGGCAAGACCGGCAGCTCTCAGACTATCAGTAATGCGGGGAAGGCGAGGCTGGGCGCGGGCGGGAAAAAATTCAAAGACAATGGATGGTTTGTGGGCGTGGAGCCGAGAAGAAACCCGGAAATCATCGTTTGCACGTTGCTCGAGGAAGGGGAACACGGTTATCTCGCCGCCAGGGCGACGACCCAGGTGATCAAGGCCTACGTCGAAAAGCAGCGGCGTCAGCCCACCAAGATGGCGGCGGGCTCGGGCAAGGTGGAAATCGGCAGTTTGTGGACCGATCCCGGCGGCACGAACGAAGACGGCAAGAACACGAGTGGAGACCGTTTGCAGGGCGGCCGCTTCCTCGTCGATGTGGCGCGCAAGAAAGCTCCGCTGGCGGTGGCCGCGCCCGGCATGCACTGACTGACAGCTGATAGCCGATAGCTGATGGCCGCTCGTGATACGTTAAATCTGAAAATGAAGACTGCTGCCCACTTGGCTCTGCACGCCGCATCCGGGCGCGGAGTGACTTATGCCGACGCGCGCGCGGTCGCGATCCGCAACCGCTCGCTGACCACTAAGAACGGACGGGTGGGGCATGCCTCGGAGTCCGAGTCGCTTGGCATCGGCGTGCGCGTGATCGCGGACGGTGCTTGGGGGTTCGCTGCGTCTGCGGATTTGAGTCGCGCTGCGGTGGAAGCGGCAGCCGCTCGGGCGGTCGAAATTGCGCGGGCCTCGGCGCGTGTGAAGCGCGAAGATGTTCGACTGGCTCCCGAACCTGCGGCGGTGGCGGAGTGGACGACGCCGTTCAAGGTCGATCCTTTCACCACGTCGGTGGAGCAGAATCTCGATCTGCTGCTGAAGGTTGATGCGGAGATGCGCGCGGTTCCGGGCGTCACGCTCGCCGAAACTGGCATGAACTTCCAGCGCGAAGAGTCGTGGTTTCTTTCGTCCGAAGGCGCTCGCATCCAGCAGACAAAATATTCGACCGGCGCAGGATACACGGCGTACGCGTTTGCCGGCTCCGAGATTCAGAAGCGGTCCTATCCGAATTCGTTCGGCGGGCAATGGCAGAACCGCGGCTACGAACTGATCGAAGAAATGAAATTGGTGGAGAACGCCCGGCGCGTGGCGGAAGAAGCCGTCGCATTGCATCATGCGGAGCAATGCCCGGAAGGCACGGCCACAATTATTCTGGATGGATCGCAACTTGGTCTGCAGATTCACGAATCCATCGGGCATCCGATTGAACTGGATCGTGTGCTCGGCATGGAAGCGAACTTTGCGGGCACCTCATTTCTCACACTCGAAAAACTCGGCAAGCTGCGCTATGGCAGTGAGTTGGTCAACGTCGTGGCTGATGCTCGGCAAGAACATGGACCGGGCCTGGGGACCTTCGCCTATGACGACGAAGGCGTGGCCGCGCAGGCGACGCCAATTATTACGAATGGACGCTTCACTGGATATCTGAGTTCGCGCGAAACTGCCCACACCATCGGCGCCGCGCGCTCGGGCGGAACGCTGCGCGCCGAAGGTTGGAACCGGCTGCCCATGATTCGCATGACCAACGTCAGCATTCTGCCCGGAGAAAAGCCGATGACTCTGGAGCAGCTCATTGCTTCGACTGACGATGGCATCTACATGGAGACGAACAAATCTTGGTCGATTGACGACAAGCGGTACAACTTTCAGTTCGGATGCGAGATCGCGTGGGAGGTCAAGAAAGGTAAGCGGGTGCGGATGCTGAAAAATCCTTCTTACTCCGGGATCACCACAGAGTTTTGGAATTCGATGGACGCAATCTGCTCGCGCGACGAGTGGACGCTGTGGGGAACTCCGAATTGCGGCAAAGGGCAACCGCAGCAGGTGGTGGGCACGGGACATGGGGCGAGTCCGGCGCGGTTCCGGAATATTCGCGTGGGCTCGGCGTACCGGGGAAGTTGAGAAGAGAAATTTTGTAATTTCGTAATCGGGTAATTTTGCGATTTAGAACCTTCGGATCAAGGGGCATGGGATCGATTTCAAATTACCAAATTACAAAATTACCCAACTACCAATTGTCATCAATGCTGACCAAAGAACAAGCCGCCGACATTTTCGACCGAATTCGCCGCTTCTCGTCCGCCGACGAGGTCGAAGCCATCTTTACCGGCTCCCGTTTTGCCTTGACCCGCTTCGCCAACAACACCATTCATCAGAATGTGGAGGAGGAGAACTCCATCGTTTCGATCCGCACGAATTTCGCCGGCCGGACGGCGCGCGCCACCACCAATCAGTTTGACGACGAGAGTTTGCAGCGAGCCGTTGCCGCCTCGGAGAATCTCGCGCGAGTGCAGGCGCCGGATGAGGACTTACTGCCGATGCCTACGTCTGAAGAAGCAAAGGCCGCGGGCGAGGGCGCCCGCGCCACACGTTTTTTTGACCAGACCGCAGCCATAGCTCCTGCCGATCGCGCGGAGGTGGTCAAGGGCATCGTATCCGTTGCCGGCAAACACAAGCTGACGACGGCGGGCATCTACTCGAACTCGGAATCGCGCGAGGGAATCTTCAACTCGCGCGGCGTGGCGAATTGGCATCGGCAGACGCTGGCGGAAGTTTCCATCACCATGCTGGCCGAGGATTCTTCCGGCTGGCAGAAATTGAATTCGCCGGATGTGAGTAATCTCGATCCTGCGTGGCTCGCGGAAACGGCGGCGCAAAAGGCGGTCGAGTCCGCTCATCCGCGGGAAATTGCGCCGGGGAAGTACACGGTGATTCTTGAACCCGCCGCAGTCCTCGACATGGTTGGCTTCATGTTCTAGGATTACGGCGGTGTGGCGATTCTCGACCAACGCTCGTTTCTAAACGACCGGATCGGTACCCAACTGTTTGGCGAGAACATCAACATCTCGGATGACGCCGCGCATCCGTTGCAGGCGGGTTCGCCGTTCGATGGCGAGGGCATGCGGCGGGAGCGCGTGCCATTGGTTGAGAACGGCGTGGTGAAGCGTGTGGTCTATGCGCGCGCCACGGCACGGAAGATGAAGAATTCGGAGTACGCCGGCAAGGTTGGCCCCATCGGAGCCACGGGGCACGGATTTCCCTTGCCCAACGAGGTGGGCGAGATGCCGCTGAATATTATTTTTGGCGCGCCAGAAAAGGCGCTAAGCGTTGAGCAGATGATCGCCTCAACCGAGCGCGGCGTGCTGGTTACGCGGCTGTGGTACATCCGTGAAGTGGATCCTTACGAAAAGATTGTGACCGGCATGACGCGCGACGGAACTTTCCTGGTAGAGAACGGCAAAGTGCAGTGCGGTCTGCGCAATTTTCGTTTTAACCAAGGCCTGATCTCGATGCTATCGAATGTCGAAGGCATGAGCACACCGGTCCGCGCCAGCGGCGAGGAATCGTTCGACATGGTGGTGCCGGCGATGAAGGTGAAAGAATTCAATTTCACGGAAGCGACAAAGTTCTGAGCTCGCGGCCCATTCCACACACCCAAGCAGATCGCGAGAGTTCTTCCGGTTGCGCTCCAAAGCTACGAGCTACGAGCTACGAGCCACGAGGTAGGAGCTAAGAGCTTAAGAGCCGAGTGCCGCTGTATCCAGCCCACCCATCTCGGCCAATGCATCTCTTTTCAGTACGCCCCTAAGTCCCTGTACCAGTGGCACTTCGCCGCCTTTGTTCCATGACTTCCGTAACTTTGCATTGCCGATGCTGGGGTGTAATCTCGCCCTGAAATGTGCACATGCTCACTAGGAGTGGTGCACGGCACGAACCGGAAGGAAGGTCGTCGCAAACGTGTCTGAAACCGCCAAGGAAACCGTTGCTGAAGTCAGCAAGAATCGAAGGGGTTATACGGACGTGCAGGGCGCACCGCGCTTTCCCATCAAACTGCCGGTGGCACTGAAGTCGGCAGCCAATCAGCCTGAAGTCACGGGAAAGACGGTCGTGACCGAGAACATTTCCGCCAACGGCGTTCTGTTCCGCATGGATGCCGATGTGCCCGTAGGTTCAGCTGTCGATTTTACGATCTCTCTTCCCGCCGATGTGGTGGGTGCAGAAGCCGACGTGCAGGTCGATTGTCGAGGGCGAGTGGTGCGCAGCTTTGCCGATGGCGGCCGGCGTGGAGTCGGCGTGGTCATTGACGAGTACCGGTTTGAGCGCAGGTAGTTTTGAGGTAGAGACGCGGCTTGCCGCGTCTCCCGATGGGCCGCGCAGCTAGCGCGACAGGTAGTACGCGAAAAGAGGAGTGATGGGCAGCACTTCGGTCAGCGTTGAGCCAGGCGAAGGCATTCAGCCTGAGGACGGCAAAGGTACGATCCGCATTATTGTGGCGGATACGCAGGCCATTTTCCGCGCCGGGCTGCGCAAGATCTTTGCGCTCGAGGACGACATACGGGTTGTGGGGCAGGCCGAGAGTCTCGATCAGACGATTGCCGCCATTCAAAAATTTTCCGCCGACATTGTGATCTTCGAAGCGGCCCTGACGCCAAATCCAGCCGACGCTGTTTCCGACCTTCTCCGGCAAAGTGCGAGCTGCCGCCTGGTGGTCGTGCTGCAGGAGCCCGACCAGGAAATGACCCTCGAATTATTCCGGCGCGGCGCCCACGGCATCGTTTCGCGCGAAATTGAGCCGGAAACGCTGGTGGAATGCCTGCGCAAGGTTGCCCAGGGTGAGCCTTGGCTCGACAGCCGAGCGATCGGATGGGTGATGCAGGCCTATCGCACGCAAGGCGTGCGTCCGGCCGGGTCGCGTCCCAAAGTTTCTCTCACGCCCAAAGAGTCGCTCATCGTCTCCTGCGTTACGCAAGGGATGAAGAACAAAGAGATTGCCTTGCGGGTTGGCACCACCGAGCAGGTGGTCAAGAATTATCTCCGCAAGGTTTACGACAAGCTGGGAGTGGCCGACCGTCTGGAACTCGCGCTCTACTGCCTGAATCACCGCGTGATTGAGGGCGTGGGTCAAGCCAAGCCCGCCGTCCAGCCGGCACCGCCCGTCGCCCCGCCAACCAACGGCCACGCTCCGGCAACGCCTAATGCCGCCTCCGCGGCTTCTGGATCCCGCTCCTGATTCTTTTCTTCTAGTACAATTCTTTGTTCAGTTCTCAGTTAGAACTGTTGAGCTTTTCGTGCGAACTGGGAACTGAGAACTGTCCTTAAGAGAGGCGAACTATGAAAGGCGACGCAAAAGTTATTGCCATTCTGAACGAAGTGCTGAAAGCCGAGCTCACCGCCATCAACCAGTATTTTCTTCATGCCGAGATGTGCGAGAACTGGGGCTATGAACGGATGGCCAAGCAAATCCGCAAGGAATCCATCGAAGAAATGCAGCATGCCGAAATCCTGATGGAACGTATCCTGCTGCTCGATGGCGCTCCCAACATGACTGACTATTTCAAGATCAATATCGGGCAAACCCTGAAGCAGCAACTGGAGAACGATCTGCAGCTCGAATACACGGCCGTGAAGCGCTTAAACGACGGCATCAAGGCCAGCGTGGCGGCCGGCGACAACGGTTCGCGCGAGTTGATGGAGAAAATCCTGCTCGATGAAGAACACCACATCGACTGGCTGGAAGGGCAACTGCACGCGATTAAAGAGATGAACTACGAGAATTACCTGGCCCAGCAGTTGCACAAGCCCGAGGAAAGCTAGCAACAGCAGGCCCACCACGACCGGCTGACAACCGCAGCCAGTCCTCTCAGTTGTCATCCCGAGCGAAGAGGAAGGGGAGGGATCGGCAGTTCGCGGGGAGTTCGCAGCACTGCTAGAATCAAGACAATCACTGCGCACGGCGCCGGAGAGATGGCCGAGTGGCTGAAGGCGCACGCTTGGAAAGCGTGTTTACTCGAAAGGGTAACGTGGGTTCGAATCCCACTCTCTCCGCCATTACCTTTGTAATCTTGCACTTGCAAGCCGGTGATACCTATACTGATTCCGAAATCAGCGAGGGTGGTCACCGATGAATCGCGAAGTCAATCTCACCAAAAGAGTCCAAACACCGCATGGATGGCGGTATTGCACGGTAGTCCTATCTGCGAATGGCCGCGTCAAGCCAGACCTGGTTCTCGTCAACGGCAAGCAGGAAACCCACAAGGAAGGCGCGTACTACCTCGAATGGCGTGAAGGCGCGAAGCGGGTCAGGCTATCGGTCGGCAAAGACCCAGCCGACGCCAGTGCCCGACGCCAGCGCAAGGAAGCGGAACTGAACGCTGTGAACAATGGCGTCTCCGTCGTGCCTGACGGCCAGAACGGGAACAGGTCAGTAGCAGCAGCCGTTGCCGATTTCCTTGACGAAACCAAGCTCACGAAGAAGCCGAAGACGCTGGCAGCGTACAGCACGGCGTTGAGCTACTTCACGGAGTCCTGCCACAAGCTAAATCTCGAGGACATTGATCGCCGCGATCTCCTCAAGTTCCACGCATTCCTGCGAGACGACAAAAAGCAAGCACCGCGTAGCTGCTGGAACAAGTTCGCAAACGTTATGTCCTTCTTGAAGGTGAACGGGATTCGCGGCTTGGTGGGCAAGAACGACTGGCCGCGGTTCACAGAGGAGGAACCGGAGATCTACGAGCAGGAAGAACTTGACAAGCTGTTCGCAAAGTGTGACCCAGAAGAGCGGCTTTGGTATGAGTTCTTCCTGATGACAGGAATGCGTGAGCAGGAGGTCATGTACACGTACTGGTCGGACGTCAACTTCACTGCATCCACGGTTCGAGTCAGCCACAAGCCGGATAGAGGCTGGACGCCGAAGGCATACAAGGAGCGAGAGATCCCCATTCCTTCAAAGTTGGTGAAGAGCCTGAAGGTGTGGAAGGCAAAATCAGACAAGACCTGCACTCTGGTCTTCCCGACTGCCGGCTGCAAACCAAAGCTCGATTTCCTCGATGGCCTAAAGGCGGTGGCGGAGCGGGCCAAACTTGACAAGGAGAACTTCTGGCTCCACAAGTTCAGAGCGACGTTCGCTACATGGTCATTGTGGGCGGGAGTCGATCTGCGCACCGTTCAGCAGTGGCTTGGTCACTCGGACATGGAGAGCACCATGCGCTATCTGAAGCCGTCACGCAGCCAGCATGTGCGGGATAAGGTCAATGAGATTTTCGCTTAGGTACAAATGACTCCCATGAAGCCGTATGAAAGTGTAATCAAGAGCAGGGAGACGCACAGATTGGCTTCTGGACGAACTCGCGACCATTCAGCCCTACAACAAGACCGTCGGCCCCGAGGAATTTGAGGTCTGCGTCTCGGCTGCACCGCTACTCTTGCTTTTGGTCCACCTGCTTCGAGAGGTCTAGGAATCGAGTGTCGGAGCGTAATTCGTCGAAGATTGGATCCACTTTGAGGAAGAGCACCCAATGTGATCGTTCGCCAAATGCGGTCTGGAGCCAGTGCAACGCATCTTCTTTCTCGCCAACTCCTAAAAATACTTGAGCGACGAAATACGCCGGTACGTATTCGGTTTGTCTACGCTCCAAGAGCTCCTGACGGATGGGAAGTGCTTGCGAAGTCCGCCTGCTCTTTCCGTATGTGTAGCCGAGCAGCCCCAACATGATGGAACTCCTCCCGGATAGATCCCTTGCCAGTTCTAAGTGTTGAATTGCCTCCTCGAACCGACCGATCTGAGTGAGCGCCTGTCCAAGGCACGAATGGGCGACCGGGAAGGTCGGCTCGGATTCGACGGCTCTTAGGCCTTCTTTAATGGCTTTATCAAATTCTCGCGCGTAATAATGGCCGTTGCTCAACAAAGCCGTCAATGGTGCCGAAATAGCGTCGTGATTCCATGCAGACTGAAGGGCTTCAAGTGAATCTTGAGGCCGGCCGAGCGCCAGGTACAGAAGCGCACGTCCATTATGTGCAAACGGGCAGTGCGGCTTGCAATCGATGGCCTCGCGGAAGAAGCCTTCTGCGGATGCGGTATCGCGGCGGAAGCAGAGGTCAACCCAGCCCTGCGACACCTTAGCTTCCGGCAAGTCAGGTTGTATCGCCAAGGCTCTTTTAATCGCACTGTTCGCCCTCGGAAAGGCTTCCTTGGGAGGCATGATGGCGTGAATGGCACCCATCGTGTAGGCGTCCGCGAGTCCGCAATAGGCCAGAGCATAACTCGGGTCTTCTTTTATGGACTCTTTGAAATGGGAGATGCTCTCTCTCAGGCTAGCCGGTGTCCTCATCTCCCAGAGTTGCTTAGCCTTCCAATAATGTCCCTCCGCGGCAGAGAGACGTTGAGTCTTGGGGGCTACCGGCAAAATCTCGACTTTGTGCGTAAAGCAGTAACCTCTTCTTCCTACCGTCTTGATGAATTGTGGTTTCCGTAGATCGTCACCGAGCAACCTGCGTGCAGCGTTGACGGCAACGTTGAGGCTGTTCTTGGCAAAACTGCCGGTCGGCCACAGTTTCTTGGCCAATTCTTCCCGAGTGACTAAACATCCAGGTTTTTCCAACAGGGCAGCCAGCAGAAACACTGGCTGAGATCCGGCAGCTACTTTACTGCCGTTCCGATGAAGTTCCCACACCTCGGGGTAGAGAGTGAACTCGCCAAACCGAAAACGATTAAGGTTCCCGTGAGACACAAATTTCCTGCCTTTACAACTGATCTTCAAGGGCCCTTGGCTCACCTGTCCGACTGAAAACGGCCTGTCACGGCCCATGCTTTAAGCAGAATTAAGCGGCGCTAAGAGTTTGGCCGTTGCTTTGCCGTTCTTCCTTGCGCATACTGTCGTTTCCCAGGGGAGAAAGCATCGCGATCCAATAGCAAGAATTCAAATACGCAGATTCGACGACGGGCATTTGCAAGCCAGCTTGGGGAAGGAATTCAGTTACGGAATCGCGTGCATCGTTACGCCATACACTAAGTCTCTTTCGTTGGCAAGTTTAGCTTACGCAGCCTGGTGATGCAAATGAATCGACTAGCCTGCTTAATTCACCAGGCCTGAGATTTGTGTGCGAGAGATGGGATCAAGGGCGTCGAGGAACAAGAGCAAGCAGGCGGAGAGGTTTGTCAGGAACGATCCTGCGGAGCGAAG